>WUUC01075319.1_pt1 | contig 52925 bp, 40 predicted proteins | sample 6278441 | NCBI WGS metagenome assembly WUUC01 (sample SAMN13675441, study PRJNA597444) | soil metagenome | isolation source: soil | place: USA: Washington | collected 2017-10
AACTATCTTTCACCCATGGATTATGAAGCCGCAGCGTAAACTCGGTGCGCACTTTTTTCGGGACAGATCACTTTCTTAGTGTCTGTTAAAACAGGGCAAAATCATTGTGTTACTTTCCAACTAGGCTTGATAACATGTTAGGGCTTTAGTCATTCTGACACAGAATTCTGAACAACTTTAAGGAACAAAGTGACATGAGTCATTCATTTGAATCTACTATTACACCTATTGTTAATCTTATTCCCTTACAAAATCAGGCACCAGCAAGGACACTCACCGCACTCATCTTTGGTAATCTCTTGTTAACATTATCATCTTATATTGAGGTACCAATGATTCCGGTGCCGGTTACTATGCAAACATTTGCAGTGACACTACTAGGTGCGCTTTATGGTTGGCGTCTCGGTGGTATGATGATCATAGTATGGTTGATTGAAGGCGCTTTAGGTCTGCCTGTTTTATCTGGAGGTGCTGGCGGCCTTCATCACTTTGTGGGCCCGACTTCAGGATATCTTTTTTCCTTCCCCATTGTTGGGATTCTCATGGGATGGTTAGCAGGACAAGGTTGGAATGGTAGCCGAGTGCTGCTTGCCTTTACTGGCATGGTCATAAGTAATGGCTGTTGTCTCTTATTAGGAGCAGCATGGCTTGCTAGCATAATTGGATATCAGCAGGCCTTGGTTCTAGGGTTAACACCTTTCTTAGCGGGTGGGATTGCCAAATCTGCTCTAGGAGCCATCGCACTAAAGCTGCTAACGAGAACTGAGTCAAAATGACCCTCAGGCTGCGTCCTCATCATCTGCTCTGTCTATTAACCTATGCTGGCGAGGGCTATAGTGATGCATTCATTGCTAACTTTAACACGGTTATCCACCGTCTGCGGCGAGGCGAAGATGTTCTGATTGTCTCTGGACCCGACGACATCTGTGTACCGCTTCTTGATCTTGATGAAGGAAGAGAACCACATTGTCTTCGCAAAAGTGTCAGTGAACGGGATCGCATTGCCGCAAATACTGTGAGCAGATTTGTGGGTTACCGGATTGTAGTGGGTGAGAAGATTATCCTCGATCTTGAATTTTTACACCGAATGCGTCGAGCATTCACAAGCGGCCAAACTCGCCAAGCTTGTATTGGGTGTGAATGGAGCGAGCTTTGCAGCTCAATCGCTTTGAATAACTATGCTAAAACCTTAATTCAAACATAAGCCAAATTATTTCTAAGTTTCAATAGAGTTGCCGCTGTTGAAAGTTTAATCTTCAGTGGTGCTGCAGTTTGAGACTCTTACGGTAATAAAGGATGTTTATGTCATTCTGTTTCAGTCAGTATAATAAAATCGATGCCTTATTTATCGCACGGATGGGCCTCAAATATCGCGCGCCGCATCATCATTGTCAGGATAGTCTCCGGTTGAGGTGATGATCAGTGAATCACTGTGTGGAGAGACTTTGACATCCTCGTCCTTACCAAGGTGGAGGGAATGTCAATGATCTTCTGTTGTGTGTCAAGCAATCCCAGGTAGGCTGACACTTGAAGGAGGTTGGGACATGGGGCCAAAACATGACTGATGAACTGCTGATCGGGCAATTTTTGGACGCGATGTGGTTAGAGCAAGGAATGGCAGACAACAGTTTGGCAGCCTATCGCTATGATCTACAGGGCTTTATTGCCTGGTTACAGATCCAAAATAGCAGCTTATTAATGGTTGATCCCTCCGCTCTACAAGCTTTTTTGGCCAACCGCCTAGCACAGGGTTATCGGGCCACCAGCGCCGCCCGGCTGCTGAGCGCGCTGAGGCGCCTATTTGGTTATTTACAGCGACAGCAGCTGATCGTTGAAGATCCCACCGTCCGCTTAGCCTCTCCTAAATTAGTGCGCAGCTTGCCTAAAAATTTGAGTGAAGCGCAGGTGGATCGGCTATTACAGGCTCCCAACCTCAATGATCCTTTAGGGCTGCGCGACAAGGCGATGTTAGAACTTCTCTATGCCACGGGCCTGCGTGTTTCTGAGTTAATCAGCTTAACGATGAGCATGGTTAGCCTGCAGCAGGGAGTTGTGCGGGTTGTCGGGAAAGGAGAGCGAGAGCGGCTAGTCCCCCTGGGTGAGGAAGCCTTGCATTGGCTGCAGCACTACCTACACCAAGGCAGGGTCCACTGGTTACAGCCAACCACGGCAACTGACCAGCTGTTTATCAGCCGGCGGGGGGGCCGGATGACTCGGCAAACGTTTTGGTACCGTATCAAACATTATGCCACGATAGCAGGGATTGCTGCTGAAGCCTTATCACCGCATGTCTTGCGTCATGCTTTTGCCACCCATCTGCTCAACCATGGCGCTGATCTACGTGTGGTCCAGCTGTTATTAGGCCATGCTGATCTCTCTACGACCCAGATTTATACTCATGTGGCGACTGAACGTTTAAAACAGCTGCATCGTCAGCACCATCCCCGCGCTTAACCACCCAGAGGTGAATACACGCCGCTCTGTCGATGGGTTGGATCAGGGTTGCCCTTCCTGCAGTTTTACTGGATCATAGCCGCTTCTTTTTTAATTGAATAGGCTAAATGCAGGATGGCTACTCAAGCATTGCGCCGTCGCCCCAGAGATGAGCAGAGTGAGCTCTCATCTGAGCTGCCGCCACTACTGCAGCAGCTCTATATCGCCCGTGGCATACGGTCTCTCTCGCAGCTGGATCGGCGGATCCAGTGTTTGGCGGACTATCGGACCCTTCAGGGCATTGCTAGCGCCGTGGCGCTGCTGCAAAGAGCATTACTGCAGCGCTGGTTTATCCTGGTGGTGGGTGATTTTGATGTTGATGGTGCGACCAGCACCGCACTCACACTCTTGGCCTTGCGTCGTCTAGGGGCCGCTCACGTAGAATATTTAGTTCCCAGTCGTTTCGCTGAAGGCTATGGTCTGACGCCAAGTGTGGTCGAGCAAGCGACTCAACGGGGTGCTCAGCTAATTATGACGGTAGATACGGGCATCAGTTCGCATGCTGGGGTTGCCCTGGCACGCGCTCAGGGGTTGTCGGTGTTGATCACTGATCACCACCTACCGACAGGCTCTCTGCCAGATGCGCAGGCTATTGTGAATCCCAACCTGCCGGAGTGCTGCTTCCCATCCAAGTCGTTGGCTGGGGTTGGCGTAGCGTTTTATGTGATGTTGGCGCTACGTGCCGCGCTGCGTGAGGCGGATTGGTTTAACCAGCAGCAGCTGATTGAGCCCAATTTGGCGGAGCTGCTGGACTTAGTGGCTTTGGGGACGGTAGCGGATGTGGTGCCACTGGATGCGAACAATCGCATTTTGGTCTATCAGGGTCTGCAGCGTATTCGTGCCGGGCGTTGTCGTCCGGGGATCCAGGCCCTATTGACGGTATCCCAGCGTGATAGACAGCATCTGGTGGCTGCTGATTTGGGTTTTGCGCTCGGGCCAAGGTTAAACGCCGCGGGTCGTCTAGAGGAGATGTCTTTGGGGATTGAATTGCTGTTGTGTGAGGAGATCTCAACGGCGCTGCTCTTAGCACAACAGCTGGACTCTTTAAATCAGACCCGGCGTCAGTTAGAGCAGACTATGCAGCAACAGGCCTTGGAGGTTTGTCAAGAGGTCGTCGAGAGAGAGCAGGCCTTGCCGCTGGGGCTGGCACTCTATCAGCCGAGCTGGCATCAAGGCGTTGTCGGCATAGTGGCAGCCCGTTTAAAGAGCCGTTTTAACCGGCCAGTAATCGCGTTTGCTCCAGCGGGGGAGGGACTCCTTAAAGGTTCAGGACGTTCGATCCCTGGGGTGCATCTGCGTGATCTATTAGTACAACTACAGGGTGAGCATCCCAACTTAATGGAGAGCTTTGGCGGTCATGCCATGGCGGTCGGTTTAACGCTGGCAGAGCAGAACTTTGAACGTTTTCGTGATTTTTTTGCTGCTTATATGGCTCGAACGGTCAATGAAGAGCTGTTGCAGGCTGTGGTGTGGAGCGATGGAGAGTTGGCGTTAGACGCCTTGACCCTTGAAACCGCTGAGCTGCTGCGAGCAGCGGAGCCTTGGGGTCAAGCTTTTCCAGCGCCGCTGTTTGATGGGATTTTCCAGATCCAGCAGCAGCGATTATTGGGGGGTAAGCATTTAAAAATGGTTGTCACCCATCCAAACGGCGGTCCTCACTTAGAGGCGATTGCTTTTAATATCGACCCAGACCACTGCCCCAAGAGCAACCTGCAGTCGGTACAGCTAGCCTATCGTTTAGAGATCAACCGGTTTCGCGGCAAGCAGACGTTGCAACTTCTGGTTGAGCAGTTATGGCCTCTCTGACTCGTCCGTTTAACACGATCTGGTGTAATGACTTCAGTGGTTCGTGGTTCCCCAAGAGAAAAAGTGCATGTTTGCCAAATCCTTAGATCCAAAAAATGATGTTGCCTTCCGAAAAATCTTTGGCAGCAAACAGCATAAGACAGTGTTGATTCAATTTATCAATGATATCCTGGAATTCAAGGGAGCTAAAAAAATTGAACAGGTCGAATTCCTGAAAACTGTCCAAGATCCCGATATCGCGCTCAAAAAACAGGGCATTGTTGATGTTCTCTGCCGCGATGCTGAAGGGATTCAATATATCATTGAGATGCAAGTGGCTAAAACCAAAGGTTTTGAACAGCGGGCCCAGTATTATGCCGCAAAGGCCTATGGTAGACAGGCCAATAGCGTGGAGAAGTACCATAACTTAAAGGAGGTGATCTTTATTGCTATTGTCGACTGTGTCATCTTTCCTGACAAGGCAGCTTATAAGTCAGATCATATTATCTTAAATAAAGAGAGTTATGAGCATGACTTAAAAGGTTTCTCTTTTACCTTTATCGAACTACCCAAATTTAAAAAAGGAGTGGATGAAGCGCTCAGCAACATGCTGGAACGCTGGGGCTGCTTTTTTAAGTATGCCACACAGCTTTCAGCTGAGGATTTAAAAAAGCTAGTCGACCATCATCCTATCTTAGAGGAAGCCTACCAGGCATTAGATCAGCACTACTGGAGTGAGGCGGAGTATCTCGCTTATGAGCAAGAGTCCAAACGGATTCGAGACTACAAGGCTACTCTGGATGAAGCAGAGGAGAGGGGTGAACGACGGAGTGAACAACGAAAAGCTTTTGAAATTGCTAAGAAAATGTTAGCATCCGGCGTAGATAAGCAAACCATTAAGATCTGTACTGCCCTGTCCGAACAAGAGATCGTTAACCTGAATCCGCACTAAATTTTATCCCTATCTGGAGGTTCGGAGCCACTCTTTTCCAAGCCTCAACGGCTCTACAAACCTCTGATCTCTCTTCAGGTCGAAGCGCTCAAAATTCTCTCCGTAAGACGTGTCAAACAGCTGTTATAGGACAGCCTCCAGCGGCGGTGCTGCTGATGGAGGATCCTCTGCTAAGAGAGCGTATTGATCAGGCGTGCTCGGTGACACGGCGCTATCAACATACTCTATAAGCGCCTGCAGCAGGATCAGCCTGGTGGGGTGATTGGCATAGGTGTGCATTAACTGCTGTAGCTGCTGCAGATAGGAGGTTTTTTTTTGCTCAAGCTGTTGGTGGCAGTGTGCCGCCCAGCGCTGCTGCTCTTGTTGATTCAGAGTCTGAGGAAAATTGCGTGCGCGATAATGGAATAGTAGTGGTGCTAAGCGGGGATCTTGAAAGTGATCGGCGAAGGTAGATAGCAGTTCGGGAGCTAGGTGTGGAACCTGCGCTATCTTCGATCGATCGGCGGCACTGAAAAAGCCTTCATAGAGACGCGCCTCCACCACGGTAGCTGCTACCTGCTTCGGCTTTGTAGCAAATACCGCTGCTATTTTTTCACGAATCTCAGGGACCCGCTGTAGGGTTTTTAAGTTGTTTAGGCAGTGCTGGCGATCCAGGCCCAACCGCTCAGCATCTTCTGGTCGTAGGAGTGGAGCGGGTGCCAACACCGGACATTTATTTAAATGAATTAATTTTAATGGAATAGGAGAGTCAGAAGGGGCTAACGCTTCATGTTTGGTGTAGAGGCATTGCTGCAGCCACTCACTGGTTTGGGTCAATAGCGGCTCAATATTTCCCGTCAGATCACAAACGATGATGCTGTTTTGCTGATCAGGGTGCCAGGCGAGCGGTACCACCCAACTGGCGCAGCCCCGAGAGGCTTTAAACATCCCTGAGATATGGAGTAAGGGTTTGAGGTTAATGGTATCAATCAGCAGTGCTAATTTCTGTTTACTACGGTGCTGGTGCAGATAATCGAACAACCTAGGTTGTGCTTGTTGGATCCGTTTGGCCAGTGCAATCGTGGCATACACATCAGACAGGGCATCATGGGCATGTTGGTGGGAAATATCGTTTGCTTCAGTCAGCCGTTGCAGCTTAAAACAGGGGAAACCCTCCTCAGTCAGGGGCCACTCAATGCCATCAGGACGCAGTGCATAGCAGGCACGCACCACATCCAGGAGATCCCAACGGGAGTTGCCCTGCTGCCAACTATAGCCATAGGGATCATAAAAATTGCGGTAAAACAGGTAGCGGGTCACTTCATCATCAAAGCGAATGCTATTGTAGCCCAGAATACAGCTATTAGGTTGACTCAACTCCTGGTGAATGCTGCGCGCAAACTCCGCTTCAACCATCCCCTGCCTTAGCGCCTGTTGAGGCGTAATGCCGGTGATCAACACAGCATGCGGATCGGGGAGATGGTCCGGTGGTGGTTGGCAGTAGAGCACCTTCGGGGTGCCAATCGGATTAAACTCGGCATCGGTACGTACCCCAGCAAACTGTGCCGGCCGATCCAGTGCCGGGACTTGACCAAAGGTCTCATAGTCATAAAAATAGAACTGGTTCGATCCACGGCGATTCATATGCAAATTCCCACAAGCTAAGCAACTCTATTTTAATGCGAAGCTAAAGCTAGAAAGCAAATCTATTTTATCAGTGTGCTTGGGTCACCCCTGGATCACTGCAGTCACTAGGTACTGGTCGACTCCCCAGTACTTTTTACACGGAATAACCGCCGAACTTTAAGGATCAAACGAGGACGTCAGCCCATCAAGGGATTTCTTGATAGCCATTAGCCTAGGGGTAGGTAGCACAATGATAGATCAGGCTCAGCAATCGGTCATGCTAGCGACACAGCAGCAGCAGACTAAACAGGTGGCTTCTTTACGGGTTGATGAAGTGCGCCCTAAGGCATCGCAAGTCCGTAAAAGCTTTTCAGATATTCAAGCATTAGCGAGCTCTATGCTCCAAGAGGGGCAAATTCAGCCCATTGTTGTCTCCCCCAAAAATAGCGAAGGGTATTACCTGATCCAACAGGGAGAGCGTCGTTGGCGGGCTTGTCAGCAGGCAGGAATGGGGACGATTGAAGCTGTCATCAGCGATCCGAAAGCGAGCGAGTTGGATGAGATTGCTGGGGAGTTGATAGAGAATATTCAACGCGAGGCATTATCTCCTTTGGAGATAGCCAATGCCTTGCACTGCTTTGTACAACAGGGCTGGCAGCAAAAGGCGATTGCCGGGCGTTTGGGGAAAACCAGTAGTTTCGTCTCAACCCACCTGTCTCTCCTAAAAATGAACGATAGCCTATTAGCCCTCTATCAGGCCAATATGACACGGGATACGGAAACTTTAAATAATTTACGCCAGCTCTACGATCTGGATCCGCATACGGGAGAGCGTGTGTGTCAGGCAGCCTTGGAAGAGGGTATCACCCGTCAGCAGTCGCGGGAGTTATTGAATGAGGCTAAAAAAGGGGTAAAAAAAGCGCAAGGTGTCTCTAAACGCGCCCTGCAACCACGTGCGATGCTAGCGGAGCACGAGCAGGAGGCGCTTTCTGTTCCTGAGATGCCTGCTATGAGTCCTGAGCCTCCGGAACCACTGATAAAAGGGGCAGCAGTCTGTGTCCCAGGCATGGTGGCCGCTGTGGCAGTCAACGCTGTCCCAGCCCGGATCGAGGTGCTGCCAACCCTTGTAGAGAGTGATTCTCCTGAGGTTAGAGTGGCTGAAGTAGCCTCTGCCGGAGCGCTCTCTACTGAGATGCTAGCTTCTGAAAGTAGTTGGCGTTTAGTACCGGCTACAGCACTGCGCATTATTGTCAATATCCTGAGTGACGCTGATTTTCAACAGGGAGTTTTAATGACTGACCGGGTTGATCATCATGCAGATTACCTTTGGGCTAAGATTTGTCCAGGAGGACAAGAGAAACTGGTCCGGGTGCCGGCAGCGGATATTGAGTTAGTCCGACTAGAGGCGTTAGCCCTTGAGTAGCACTTCAGGGCCTACGCACAAAAAAGTGTCAGAGAGCCCAGCCCTCTCCTTAAAATCAGTTCAGATATCGTGATATGGCGCTTTAAAAAAATTAGTCCACCCCAAGACTCGCAGTCAACAGCGAGCTCTCGATAGTGTGACACTGATTTGTGAGATGGACGAACAAAGAGGCTGGATTGGCAATAGGTTGAACGTCATCATTAAACCCTGCTGGCACACATCAAGCACTTGGCTAGACAAACCAATTGCTTTTTTAAATCCATAGAAATCCATGAAAAAGTGATAGGTGCCGCTACTCGATAAATTTCACGACCACTGTAGTCGATTACGCTCTGCGCTGGATTCCAGCAGCAAAGAGAGCAAGGAGATCACAGACTGGGTGGTCGCCGCTCCGGGCTGGCCGTCGGTCTCCGAGAGTGATCGCTGCGACGCTATCGCCTGTGGCAGTGTCGTCAGAGATGGTAGCTCACACTCCGCACTGCTCTCCTCACTAGCCTCCAGCTGCCAGTTCCACGGCTCTGGTACTTGGAAGAGGAAGAATAAATTCGCACCTCGGCCGGATTTCGGTTGTTGAAACTGTAAAATGGTCTGCCGAGACCCTAGTTTAAACTGGGCAGCGCCTCTTGGCAGGGCAGCTAGCGCTAGGGTGGCCTTGGCCAGCGTTTCAGTACCGTTAAGTGCCATCCATCGATATGAGTTTTGCTGCCAACGATCACTGAAACCCTCTTCCAATAATTGCCGAATCTCAATTAATTTCCTCTGTTCCGGCCTCACCGCTTCAGCTGCGCCTGTGGATGCTAATTGATAAGCATCGTTCAAATCAATAGAAAACGCCTGTTTCTTTATGAGAGAATCTGGGTGGAAAAAAGCATAGCTGCGATTAACTTGATAAGTTACTTCACGGATCAACGCCTCCACCAAATCAACCTCATCAGTTATTAGCATTGGATTCAGAAAGATTCTATTGTTCCCACTATCATGCCAATTTATACAATGAACTCTTTCAGACGAGAAATGGATAATCTGATCAGCCTGTTGCTGTTGGATGAGTTGAGCTAGATAATTCGTGACGGAATGGAGTTTCTTATGAAACCTCCACTTGGTCCCACGAGACCAGTCCCCGAATAACCGTAGCAATAACTTTGCTGTGATCTGCAGAGGTTCAACCAAGGGGAATCCTACCAAAGACTCGGGCAGCATTGATGCCAAGTTAGATTCTGCTTGAGTACAGATGTTATAAGCTAGCTTCACCAGCGCCGGCCGCAGCGGGTTAAGCTGCTCGAAATCCGCCGGGGTACGTGAATGAGCGAAGCTATCAGCGAGTGCCTTCATCTCCTGCTCAGCAATAGACTTTAAGTCCCAACGTCTTCCCCGCAATATATAGCACTCAGCCAGCGCCTCCAGCTCCTCCAGCTCCACGTTCTCCTGTTCTGCTGCCTCCTTTTTCTCTTGCAGATAGTGGTGGATCTCATAACCCACCACGAGGGCTGTCTGACCGTTCTGCCCTTCTACTAGATCTTGCAAGTGAAAACAATACAAAGGTAGGCGGCTCGTGCTGTATAACTCTAGTAAGCGCTTATTAGCTTCCTCACCAATCCCTTCAGTCCCTTCAGTTAGGTGGACTTGAGGATTGAACCACAGCACCAGATTTATCGGATTCATGCCATAACGATCTTCTAAATGCAGTAATTTCCTAATCTCCTGGTTATTTCTCCCCTCTAGAATCAATTCGATGAGAGTTTTTCGGTACTTTTTAACTGCAAGGTGTAACAGTGTCTCTCCTTCTGAAAAGCGTAGGGCCGGGGAGGCGCCTCCTTTTAAATAATTTGCTACAAATTGAAGGTTATTTTTTTGAATCTGCTGCTTCAGCTCTGCTACTTTGGGAGGTTTAGAACTATAAGCGCTAGTAATATACTCCTGAAACCAGTCAGCGCCAGTTTCTCCAAGGCGATTTTTGGCGGTGATCGACGCCCCCTGTGTAATCAATAGCTCGATTACTTCTAGATCGTGCGACGCTACCGCATAGTGCAGCGGAGTATTGCCGTACTTATCAGCCCTATTGATCGCGCCTGGTTTTGCTGCCAGAACTTGGATAGATTTTTTATCCCATTGATGATGAATAACTTCTATTAAATCCAAAAAATCCATAATTAAATTTATAATTAAATCCATACGTAACCTCACTTATTAAACTCAAAAAATCCATAATTAAATTTATAAGTATCTTCACTAGATGGGCCCCAGCTGCTCGGGAGTAACCCCGATTAGGTAGTGTACTTCCCTATCAGTATAGGCCTTAGCTCAGGACCTTTATCATCCATAACATCTCCTCAAGGGTCATCGCCTGCTCAATCTAAACGATGACATCACTCACTTTGAGACTAAATTAAACAACAGCAGTTGAGAATTAAAAAATAAGTAAAAACAGTCGACTTGCTCCGCTTATGAAGGTTGTCAACAAATTTCTTCATGCGTAGATTATGTTTTGAGGGGAGAATCGCTATTGACAGGCTGTTGGGCTCTCGATATGATGCACTCCGGTTGAGTGCCATTCCCCTGTAGTTCAGTCGGTAGAACGGCGGACTGTTAATCCGTATGTCACTGGTTCGAGTCCAGTCGGGGGAGCCAACAAAGCTCCTCAGAGAGCAATCTAACTTCATTTCATAGCTAACTCCTTTTACTACTACCCCAACCCTTAGGGTAGTTCTGGCGCTTTTGTGTGATGTTAAAGCCGTCAAACGCTCAGTTTCACATGTGAAATTAGCCACTGTTAATTGGCTGATCCCAGAATACCAACCGCCGTAAGTCTCCTACCTGTGGTCTGCTGCAGATGCTTAAAGGCAGCACCTTTTTGGGAACCTTACGGCTCAAGCTCATCCACAAACCATCACTGAGTTAAACGTTATATGTTCGCATATGATCAGCAAGCATCAAGTGAGACAAGGTGGGGTTCTTGATCAACCTGTACTGGATGATATACTGCTCACTCTCTTCTTTTCCAGTTTAAGTTCCGCATATAGTAAGCTGCGATTCCTGCTATTCAGTGTCTAACCCATCCTGTTTAAAGCCAGTTGGTGCCACGACAATCTGATGGGAGCTATCACCTAACTGCTCTGCTCTAACTAATAGCTCACATCTCTACATGGTGCAAGTCTGCCAGCACTATTATTTGTGGAATCACCCACCCGATAACCGCCGTAGCAGTCGATCCATCGCACGGTAGCTCAACGCTTCAGTAAGATGGTCACGACGGATCATCGGGGCCGCCTCCAAATCAGCAATGGTTCTGGCCACTTTAAGGAGTTTATGCCAGGCGCGGATTGATAACCCTAGCTTGGATAGAGCGGTTTCTAAGAAGTGGGCGTCAGAGGTCGTCAACTGGCAATCCTGCTCTACCTCTCGACTACTCAGCCAAACATTACTTTTGTTTCGTCGCTTCATCTGCAGGGCACGAGCAGCAATAACGCGTGCTTGAATCACTTGGCTGCTCTCTCCACGATCTCCTCCCTGGCTCAGCACGCCATAGGGGAGTAGTGGTACCTCTAATGAGAGATCAAAACGGTCCAGCAGGGGTGCCGATAGTCGCTTAAGGTAGCGTAACAGGGGCCGTGGATCCGCCATGACTTCAGCGACCGAGGCAGTTTTGTTAAGGCTAGGATTCATTGCAGCAATCAACTGAAAACGGGCCGGGAACTGTACTTTATAATTGGCGCGTGCGATGGCAATCTCACCTGATTCCAAAGATTGCCTGAGTGCATCCAGTGAACGCCGCTCAAATTCGGGTAACTCATCAAGAAATAGCACACCGTTATGCGCCAAGGCAATCTCCCCTGGGGTAGGGTGTGAGCCCCCACCCACTAAAGCGGCCATGGAGGCCGTATGGTGAGGAGCACGGAAGGGGGGATGCTGCCACGGCTGAGGCGGCTGCTGACTGTTGGCTAAACTGGCAATCGCAGCACTCTCTAAGGCCTCATCAGGAGTGAGCGGTGGTAGCAGAGTGGTTAAGCGATTGGCTAGCAACGTTTTGCCCGTGCCAGGTGGCCCTAAAAGTAGTAGATGATGCCCTCCAGAGGCAGCAATTTCTAAAGCACGTTTGGCATGTTGCTGACCGATAACCTCTTGAAGATCTAATGGGATGTGAAGTGCGGGCGTCTCGATGAGCGTCGCCGTGGGCAGTACTTGTTTGCCATGCAAATAGGCACAGATGGCGAGGAGATCAGGAGCGATTAAGCTCTCCTGCTGCTTTACTAACGCCACTTCATGCTGATTGCCCTCAGCTAAAACCAGTTGACGTTGAGCCGCACAGGCAGCACAGGCGGCAGGAATAGCACCAAGTACGGGTCGCAGCGATCCGGATAGGCCTAGTTCACCCAGAAATTCATAGCGTGATAGGTTATCCGTTGGGATCTGTGCCGAGGCGGCCAGGATCCCTAAAGCGATGGGGAGATCAAATCGACCCCCCTCTTTGGGGAGATCAGCCGGTGCAAGATTGACCGTAATGCGCTTTGCCGGGAAAGTAAAGCCACTATTCAACAGAGCACTCCGTACGCGGTCTCGTGCCTCTTTAACAGCAGTCTCTGCTAAGCCGACTAGGGTGAAACAGGGTAAGCCCTGGCTGATGTGAACTTCTACCATGACTGCGGGCGCTTGTATCCCGATCGAGGCACGGGTATAAATAATTGCTAGAGTCATAAGTCAACCAGAGTTCGAGGCTCATAACGCCTTTTTAACGGATTCACTGAATTTATCACCTGTTCTCTTCTAATGGTCGAGGCGATTCACAAAAAGGAAGGATCATCATGGTAGGTTGTGTTTGTTACAGAGCTATTTTATACTGTTGCTTTATTGGTGCTGTCTATCGGTTGTCTTGGGTATTTTTTAGACAGCAAACTGCTATCATGAGACAGTAATTATTGATTGTTTAACCTGAAATAAAGTGAGACAACAGAACTATTTTTAGAGAAATTTTAAGTCGATACTCTTCTAAAAAAGCCCAGTGTCTGGTAAAAAACCACAGCCATAATCGGTTATTTGAGGATGGAAACAGGCCTTATGTTGTCAACGATTGAACGATCTAATTTTGGGCGCTTATGGCCGATACAATAAAGAGTGCAATTGCCTGCGGGCGGCTGCTGCTACAGTTGATGGGGATTCAGCCGTCGGGTGAGATTGTATCGACGCCTCACCAGAGCATAGAGAGCGGTTTAAAGCTGCTCAATCAAAACCAGGGTGTTCGATTACGTCGGCGACGTCTTCCTTTCCATAAGCTTACGTCTAAAGATCTGCCTGTTGCCTTTCGTGGCAACGATGGTGATTATCGATTATTAGCGAAAATGGATAATGTGCGAGGATTAGTACAACACCCCTTTCATCCCAACACGGAGTTATGGACTCAGGAGCAGTTGAGCAATGCTTGGAGTGGAGAGGTCATTAAACTATATGCCCCTTCATTAAAGTTTAGTTTAGCTTGGTTTTTACCGGCTTTTTGGACCCACCGACGTCTGTTGTCAGAGATCTTAATTTTCTCTTTTATACTGCAAATACTCTCTTTAATGTTGCCACTGTTTTTTCAGGTGGTGATGGACAAAGTGCTATTCCACAATAATACAAAAACATTAGATGTACTCATCATCGCGCTATTAGCCACGAGCCTGTTCGAAGTCATATTGCGTGGTTGTCGTGAATATCAATATTCGCATACGGCTAATCGTATCGATGTGTTACTGGGTGTTAAGCTGGTTGAACATCTGCTAGGGTTGCCGTTACTCTACTTCAAGAATCGTCAGATAGGCGCGCTAGTGGCGCGGGTTCGTGAATTAGATAGCATCCGTGAATTCTTAGGGGGATCACTCTTTACGCTGGTCATCGATCTCATTTTTATGAGCGTCTTTTTGGTGGTCATGTGGACGTTGTCTCCTCCCCTCACCGGCATTGTTTTGGCTTCTATCCCGATTTACATCATCATTGCTTGGAAAATCACCCGACCATTGCAAGAGAGGCTAGAGCTCCAATTCCGTTTTAATGCGATTAATACCGCTTTTTTAACGGAGAGTATTGCTGGGGCAGAAACGGTCAAGAGCCTTGCCGTGGAACCCCGCTTAGCGCGGCGTTGGGAGACACAGACCCGAGATTTAGTCTCGGCAAGTTATCAAACTCAGTTGCTCTCCTCCCTATCAAATCATGGGGTACAAGCTTTAGGAAAATTGACTTCAGTCCTGATTTTATGGCTTGGTGCACAATACGTTATTGAACAAAAAATCACCTTGGGTCAATTGATTGCTTTCAATATGATGACCAACCACCTGACACAGCCTTTAAGTCGGTTAGTCGAGCTCTGGACCCAGTTTGTACAGGCGCAAGTAGCTGTCGATAAGTTGGGTGATATTCTTAACATGCCTAGAGAACAGGAGAGTGATGCCGAGCCTATACAACTCATGGGCGAAATCCGTTTGCAAGATGTGACGTTCCGTTATCAACCAGGGGCACCATTGATTCTCCATGGGATCTCTTTAACTGTTGATGCAGGGGAGCATATTGGTATTGTGGGGGAATCGGGTTCGGGTAAAAGCACCCTAGCACGCTTACTGCTACGTCTCTACTTGCCGGAACAGGGACGTATCTGGTTTGATAATCACCCTTTAGACTCACTGAATATACGCAGTTTACGCCAGCAAGTGGCAGTGGTATTACAAGAGAACTTTTTGTTTAATCGCAGTGTGCGTGACAACATTGCACAGGCTGTTCCAGACGCGTCGTTAGAACAGGTGATCAAAGCAGCTGAGTTAGCAGGCGCACATGAATTTATCCTGCGCCTGCCGATGGGTTACGATACGGTTCTAGCTGAAGGGGGTTGCTCACTCTCCGGCGGGCAACGACAGCGTATTGCCATAGCTCGTGCCCTGCTGCCTGAGCCCACTATTTTGATTTTTGATGAAGCAACCAGCGCTTTAGATGATGAATCTCAGGCGGTCATTCAGCGTAATATGGAACAGATTTCGGCAGGCCGTACGGTGATTACCATTGCACACCGGTTGTCAACCGTTCGCCAGTGCCATCGTATCGTGGTCATGCAACAGGGGCAAATCATCGAACAGGGGCAACATGACATGTTATTAGGTTTACAGGGTAAATATGCCCGTTTATGGCAGCTACAACAAGATTTGCAACAGGAAGCGAGTTAATGCGCGCACGATTACAACGCTGGTATCGCACTTGGCACAACAAAGCTCGCCCTCAAGATCACTATGAGTTTCTCCCCTCTTATTTAGAGCTGTTGGAGCGCCCACCCTCACCATCAGCACGGATAACTGCCATTGTTGTAGTTTGCTCGGTGCTCATAACGATTATTTGGGCTTGGTTCGGTCAGTTAGATATGCATGTTGTGGCATCCGGAGAACTGGTGTTACCCAGCCGCTTACAAGAGATCCAACCCTACTTAGCCAGTGAGGTCGTTGCTATTCATGTGCGTAACGGCCAAGCAGTTAAAGCAGGTGATCCTTTATTGACGCTGAATAGTATCGGCACGAAACAGGAGTTGCATCTCTATCAAGAGAGGTTGGTGAATCAACAGCTAGATATGACTTGTTACCAAGCCTTATTAAATAATGATCCGCAGTGGAAGTTGGTTGAACCTATTGATGCTGCTGAATCTGTAGGGGAGAAGAGCCGTGCTTACTGTTTGAGCCTATGGCAGCATTACAAATCGGAGATTGCAGAGGTAGAGGCCTCTCTGGCAAAGAATGACTCTGATCGAAAAGCGTGTCTGACGGATATCCAGGTACTGGAAAAACTGAACGAAAATCATCAGCAGCGGTTAGCGGCCTATCGCCAATTAGCAGCATCACAGGCACAGTCACGGGACGCCTTATTAAAACAGGAGTCTGATGCGCTCTCTACGGAACGGGAGCTCACTCGTAAGCAATCGGAACTGAAGATACTCAAAGCGGAACGGCTCTCTTTACAAGAAAGGCGCGCTAACTTTATTGCAAGAAATCGCCGGGATTGGCATGAGAAATTAAAGGGGCTTATCAATAATCTACCAGAGATTGAACAGGGGTTGGAGAAAGCCCGTGAACATCAGCGTCTGCAAGTTTTACGCGCACCACTAGATGGCCTGGTACAAAAATTGATAGTTAATACGGTAGGCGGTGTCGTTCAACCGGCTCAGACGCTGATGTTGATTACACCACCGGATGCAGCTCAACGAGCAGAAGTACGGATTGAGAATAAGGATATAGGGTTTATCCGCCCTGGCGAAGAGGTGACTATCAAGGTGGATGCCTTCCCATATAGCCGTTATGGCACATTGCAAGGGACGGTGCTAAGCCTCTCACACGATGCGATTCAACGTGATCGCAATGAGGCTATGGCGGGGCAACCAGGAAGTCAGTCGGTATTTCCAGCGCAGATCGAATTAAATCAAAACTACATTACAGTCGATAATAGAGAGGTGTTATTGACTGCAGGGATGTCGATTCAAGCCAATATCAAAGTGGGCAAAAGAAGAGTCATTGATTATATCTTTAGCCCTATTCGTGAATACCAAGCAGAAGCGTGGCGTGAACCATGATAACAGCGGCTTATGGGTTACCAGCAATTGTTAAAGCAGCTCAGGCTTTTCAGCTGGTTGTGACTGAAGCAGCATTGGGTCATTTGTTAGGGACTGAGTGCCAAAAGCTGGATGCCTTAGATGTTTGCCGGGCAGCAAACCATGCTGGCTTAAAGGCTAAGTGGATCCCCGGTGACGGTAAGATCGATACGTTGCCTGTTCCTGCACTGGTGTGCCTCGATGGCGTATGGAATGTTATTGAGGAAGTTGGAGCAATGCAGTGGTCGCGTTATGATCCAGCGACCCAGCAGCTTTACCAGGAACAGCTACCATCGGATGAGCGTCGGTCAAAGATGCTTATCATCCTATTGGCTGAAAAAACGCTCAAGATCTCTGATGTAAAATTTAGTTTTCATTGGTTTTTGCCCTCTATTCTACGTCATAAAAGACAGTTGTGGGATGTTCTATCTCTATCATTTATGTTGCAAATAGCGGCATTAGTGACACCAATGGTGTTTCAAAATATCATTGACATGGTATTGGTTCACCGGGGGCTCTCTAGTCTACAAGTCTTGTCTTTAGCCATGCTAGGGTTGGCCCTTGCTGAGCCTTTATACAGCTATTTGCGGGGAAAGGCGTTCGCTCACTTCTCGAGTCGGGTGAATTCTGAGCTCTCGAGCCGCTTATATCGTCACTTGATCACCCTTCCTTTAGACTATTTTGGCCAGCGACAAACGGGTCAGATCGTGGCGCGTATTCGAGAAATGACGCATATTCGTCAATTTTTAACGGGTTCAGCATTGATGCTGGTGTTGGACAGCGTTTTTATCGTCATGTTCTTGGGCGTAATGTTTTACTATGCCAAGCCGTTGGCTTGGGTAGTGATTGCCTCTTTAGTGCTGTATGCAACCTTTTGGTTAATGGTTGGTCCGATACTGCGGTTTCGAGTGACGAAAGAGTACGATGCCAATGCAGTAGCCACTGCCTATTTAACGGAGACAATGACTGGCATTGAGACCTTAAAAACCACAGGGACTGAGCGCGATTTTTTGCGGCGTTGGCAAGGGATCCTAGCTTGCCAGTTACGAGCTACGTTTGTTGCCAATAAGATTGGGATTGGTGCTGGGCAGGGAATCAATTTGATACAGAAAGTGACCTCAGCCTTTATCCTGTGGCTTGGGGTCAAGCTAGTATTAGAGGGGCAGAGCACTCCAGGAGGTCACTATCTAACGGCTGGTGGCTTGGTGGCTTTTAACATGTTATCGAGCCATGTCACGCAACCTATTTTACGGTTAGCCCAAATGTGGCAAGATTTTCAACATACGTTAATTGCCTTGCGGCGTATTGGCGATATTTTAGACACCCCTTCAGAGATCGGTCGCAAAGGGGTAGCCACAGTTCCGCTGTTAAAAGGGAAAGTAGAATTTAGCCACGTTCGGTTTCGTTATAGCCCTGATACTCCTGCAGTACTACAAGATCTGACCTTTTCGGTAGAATCTGGGGAATTTATTGGCATTACTGGACCGTCAGGCTCAGGAAAAAGTACCTTAACCCGGTTGCTACAGCGTCTCTATATTCCCCAAAATGGGCAGGTATTGGTGGATGGAATGGATTTGGCCATTGCTGATCCAAGTTCATTGCGGCGCCATATGAGTGTGGTATTACAAGAGAATGTACTGTTTGCTGGCAGCATTATTGACAATATTAGACTCTGTTCTCCGGAAGCTTCAGAGGAGGAGGTTGTTGCTGCAGCACGGCTGGCAGGAGCTGATGAATTTATTTCAGATTTCCCACATGGCTATCATACGATGATGGGTGAAAGAGGCAACGGTTTATCAGGCGGACAGCGTCAGCGGGTCGCTTTAGCACGTGCTTTGTTAGCTAATCCACGTATCCTGATTTTGGATGAAGCTACTTCAGCCTTGGATTATGAATCAGAGTCAGCAATTATGGCTAATATGGATCAAATTTGTCATAACCGCACAGTGATCAGTATTGCGCACCGTTTAAATACGATTCGGCGAGCCAGCCGTATTTTGGTGATCGATCAAGGGCGTGTCGTTGCACAAGGAACCCATGAAGCGCTCGTGCAGCAGCAGGGATTGTATGCTCATCTATGGGAGCAACAGACCGCTTAGAATTCAGCTAGTATTTTTACTTGGGTAAGCAGTCAGCGCGGATAGCGATTTGTAGCGCGGTGAGTGCAATTCCGCAGAGTAGCACCATCAGTAGCGCCCATCTCCCGCCGCACACCCGATAGGACTCAGGTGGCATCTGTTGGCGGATTTTCCAGACTAAAGCTGCTGGCAAGAGTAGTGCTAGGATTGCTAGCGCCATGGCGGCATAGCCTAGTGCCAGCAGAAATCCTTGCGGGTAGAGTAAGGCAAAGGCCAATGGTGGTAAAAAAGTACAGAGCCCGGCTTTCAGGCGGCTATGGCGATTGGTTGATGATTGGAGTTGTTCTAACCAGTGGTCAAAAAGTCCTAGAGTGACTCCGAGTAGTGAGGTCGACAGAGCCAGTGCCGCAAACAGTGTGATCCCTCTCTCAATGTAGGAGGGGACTCCAATATTTTGTAGGGCTTGCATCAATCCTGGTAACTCAGGGAGATCTGCCAGGATAGCGAGAAAGTATTGCTGATTCAATAAACCTTGAATAGCCCACTGCCAAGCGAGATAGCATAGTAAAGGAATAGTGCTGCCTGCCAGAACGACTACACGCCACTGCCGAACAGTGCCTTCCAGGTAGTGTAGCACACTGGGCAGGGTAGCGTGAAACCCGAAAGCAGTAAACAGTACCGGAATAGCTGTTAAGATCGCCTGAGGCTGTTGAGGTGCTGACAACAAATGGCTGCTGTGTACGTGTGGTGCAAGCAGGAGCAGCATCAATAACAGCACAACCATTTTTAAGCTAAAGAGCATCCGGTTACTGGTATCCACTAATCGAGAGCCACAACTGACCAAGCAGGCTGTCACCAGGGTGAGCAGCAGAGTTCCCTGCCGTGCAGTGACAGGCCAAGCTACTGTTCGGCTGAGTTGTGCTGCCAACTGATCTCCTCCAGCAGTGAGGTAGGCAGCCGTTAAGCTGTACAGCAGCCATAATAGCGCGCTTTGTGTGATCCAGTAGCCACTGCGCCCGAGGTAGCGGGCCGCGAGGCTGGTGAGTCCCATAGCGGGATCGGCGTATTGCTGAACTTCAAGCAGTAGTAGCGCGCTGTAGGAGGTTAAACACCATAAGGACACCAACAGCAGTGCTGTAACACTAAAACCGAGACCCGCACAGGCCAGAGGCATCGCCAGCATTCCAGCACCGATCGTGGTGCCAGCAATTAATAAGATCCCGCCTAATAGACGATTGTTCATAGAGAGTGACTTTATATGATAGTGTTCCGCTGTGACTGGGCACACTAATTGAAGCTTGACGATTCGTCAATATCGAAAAGATACTGTTTTAGCTGTCACGATGCTAGCGCTATTTTTGCAGCAGCGGACTTCCCTGATCGAGAAATTGGCTCCAGGTGTAGCTTAGAGGGACTACCCCAAATTTCTAATACTGTTATCTTTATAATGCAAGAGTTAGATCACTGCACGGCTTGCAGCAGCAGGGTAGGATCTCATTAGCCCGGAGATGTGCTAACGGAGGGGAATCATATTCGACCTCTCCTTCGAGCAACCTGGTACGACAGACGCCGCAATACCCCTGTTGACATTGGTACGCGATAGGCACTTGGTGCTGCTTCAGGATCTCTAGCAGCAGTTGTCGCTGATCCTGAAGGTTTCTACCACTCTGCTCAAGGGTAATCTGAACCTGTGTCATCAGTTAGCATTTTGTCATAATTGAAAGCCCTGAAGATCTTCAGGCTGCACGGTAGCATCGATCTGTCCGACCAGATACGAGCTCACTTCGACCTCTTGGGGGGCCACTTGAACATTATCAGAGCTAAGCCAGCTGTTGATCCAAGGTAGCGGGTTGGAGCGTTGCTGAGAACCAGGTGTCAGGCCAACTGCCTGCATCCGCAGATAAGTAATGTAGTCCACATATTGGCATAAAATATCGCGGTTGAGACCGATCATTGAGCCTGTTTTAAACAGGTAGGTTGCCCAAGCTTTTTCCTGCTCCGCTGCAGTCATGAAAATTGCTTCAGCTTCTGCCCGACACTCCAGCGCTACTTCAGCCATCTCGGCATCATCTTGCCCTGAAGCCATAATCGTGAGCAGATGCTGGGTACCCGTTAAGTGTAGTGCTTCATCTCGAGCAATGAGTTTAATCAACTTAGCATTGCCCTCCATTAATTTGCGTTCAGCAAAGGCAAAGGCACAAGCGAAGCTGACATAGAAGCGGATGGCCTCCAGGACATTAACACTGACCAAACAGAGGTAGAGCTTTTTTTTCAAGGCTCGGAGGCTAATATTCAGTGTTCTAGATCCCAGTTGGTGCCGACCTTCTCCTAATAGCTGGTAAGCTTGTAGGGCCTCGATCAGATCATCATAGTAGTGTGCAATATCGCCGGCACGTTTCAGAATTTCCTGGTTGAGCACGATATCTTTAAAGATGCGATCAGGATCATTGACAATATTGCGAATAATGTGTGTATAGGAGCGGGAATGAATGGTTTCTGAAAAGGCCCAAGTTTCGATCCAGGTTTCGAGCTCTGGCAGTGATACTAGAGGTAAAAAGGCAACGTTAGGACTACGTCCTTGAATTGAATCTAGTAGGGTCTGATATTTAAGATTGCTAATAAAAATATGCTGTTCATGGGGTGGCAACTGTTGATAGTCGATGCGATCACGCGAGACATCAACCTCCTCAGGACGCCAAAAAAAGGAGAGTTGTTTTTCGATTAACCGTTCAAAAATTGGATATTTCTGTTGATCATAGCGGGCTACGTTCACTGGTTGGCCGAAAAATAGCGGTTCTTTAAGTGGATCATTAGCCTGTTGTGAGAAGGTGGTATAACGCATAGTGGGATCTACCAAATTATCGAGGAGGAGTTAAAACAGTGAATGGGATCAATCACGATTTTATCAGTGGATTAAAGCTTACAGGCGCCACTGTCACAGGCATCCTCTGAGGAGGAGCTCTGCTGATCGGAGGCTCCATCCCGGGTGTTATGATAATACAGGGTTTTCAGCCCCAACCGGTAGGCAGTCAACAGATCGGCCAACAACTGTTTCATCGGGACCCTGTTATCAGGAAAACGCGTTGGATCATAATTCGTATTGGCAGAGATCGCTTGATCGACAAACTTTTGCATCACGGCGACCAATTGTAAATAGCCGCTATTGTTAGGGATCTCCCATAATAGCTCATACTGCGTTTTCAACCTTTCATACTCGGGGACGACCTGTTTCAAAATGCCATCTTTCGAAGCTTTCACGCTGATATAACCACGTGGCGGTTCGATGCCGTTGGTGGCGTTAGAGATTTGTGATGAGGTTTCCGAGGGCATTAAGGCTGATAGGGTAGAGTTACGTAACCCACTCTGTTGAATGTTCGCCCGCAAGGCTTCCCAGTCGTAATGCAGTGGCTCGGTACAGATATCATCCACTGCTTTTTTATAAGTATCGATGGGCAATAGGCCTCGTGCATAGGTCGTTTGTTGGAACAACGGGCAAGCACCTTGCTCTTTAGCTAGTTGGCAGGAAGCTTTAAGGAGGTAATACTGTATGGCTTCAAAGGTGCGATGCGTCAAGTTATTGGCGCTGCCGTCGGAGTAACGAAGTCCCTGCTTGGCCAGATAGTAAGCGAAGTTAACGACTCCAATACCGAGAGGGCGTCGACCGAGGGCTCCGCGCTGCGCGGCTGGAAGTGGGTAGTGCTGGTAATCTAGCAGAGCGTCTAACGCTCGCACTGTTAGATCGGCCAAAGGCTCCAATTCGGACAGCTGCTCAATAGCCCCTAAGTTCATGGCAGAGAGGGTGCAGAGGGCGATCTCTCCCTGCTCATCTTGAACATTATTCAGTGGCTGGGTGGGTAGTGCAATTTCCAGGCAGAGGTTAGATTGGCGGACAGGCGCTATTTGCGGATCAAAGGGGCTGTGGTGATTGCAATGGTCCACGTGTTGGATATAAATGCGCCCTGTCGAGGCACGTTCCTGGAGCATTAAGCTAAATAGGGTTAGGGCTGGAACAGTTTTTTTCGAGAGCGTGGGATCCTGTTCATACTGTTGATACAGCTGCTCAAAGCGAGCTTGATCAGCAAAAAAAGCCTCGTAAAGCCCGGGCACATCGGATGGGCTGAATAGCGTGATCGAAGCACCGTCGAGCAGGCGTTGATAGAGCAGTTTGTTCAGCTGTACCCCATAATCCAGATGGCGCACTCGATTTTCCTCAACCCCTCGATTATTTTTTAACACCAACAGGGCTTCTACTTCGCGGTGCCACAGCGGATAGAACAGGGTAGCCGCCCCACCGCGCACACCGCCTTGGGAGCACGATTTGACCGCTGTTTGGAAATATTTATAAAAGGGGATACAGCCGGTATGAAAGGCCTCCCCATTGCGAATAGGGCTCCCTAAGGCGCGGATTCTTCCGGCATTAATCCCAATACCGGCACGTTGAGAGACATACTTAACAATGGCACTGGCAGTGGCATTGATAGAGTCTAAACTATCTGCACACTCAATCAACACACAAGAGCTAAATTGGCGAGTCGGGGTACGAACACCTGCCATAATTGGGGTAGGCAGAGAGATCTTACAGAGCGAGGTTGCGTCGTAAAAGCGCTGGATATACTCCAGACGGCTAGCCTTCGGATAGCGAGCAAATAGGCAGGCGGCAATCAGCAGATAGAGGAACTGTGGGCTTTCATAGATCTCTCCGGTGATCCGGTTTTGTACCAGATATTTGCCCTCTAACTGCTTGACTGCCGCATAAGAGAAGTGCATGTCACGCCAATGGTCCAGCATGCGGTCCATCTGGTCAAATTCCGTTGTTGTATAGTCACTCAACAGCTGGGCATCATATTTTCCGAGGGTGACAAGCCACTGTACATGATCTTGGAGGGCTGGTGGTTCAAATTGCCCATAAGCTTTTTTACGGAGATGAAAGATCGCTAAACGTGCAGCCAAATATTGATAATCAGGGCTTTCAGTAGAGATAAGATCGGCTGCTGCTTTGATAATGGTTTCGTGAATATCTGCGGTTTTGATGCCATCATAGAATTGGATATGTGAACGTAGCTCGACTTGTGAGACGGAGACATTCTGTAGCCCTTCGGCAGCCCAGGTGATCACCCGGTGAATTTTATCCAGTTCAATGGGTTCAGTACGTCCATGGCGTTTGGTCACTTGTAGTATCAATTGGGGCATCGCATCGTGATCCTGATGGTACGGTGTCGGTTGTGTTATTTGAATTTGGCTTGCCGAGTTGAAGAGGCGCTGGCTTGGGCGAGAGACCATGGTAATCCACATTGTCGATGTGGAAACAGCATCTAGATGGTTCCGTCCATTTAGTCCTCACTATAGAGCCTTTTATGGTGATTAGCAAGTCAGGGACGCCCATGGCAGCGTGCCATTCCGCAGCTCATTGCGCCCTCAGCAGTCGGGGTTTTCTTTAAAGGCTAGTAATAGATTGAGTGCCCAGGCTGACTAGCGAGGAGATCTGAAGGGGCGTTGATAGGCGGCAGTGGCTGTTGGGCGCTCTCCAAACCATGCTGAAGCATGTTCCATAGCATCTGTTGCCTCCGGTGACGGATTTTCTGGTGATCTTTCCGTCTATGCTGTCTCTTAGTCGATAGGGATGCTTTCATCGATCGATATCACTCGCGCTGGGCAGAAGGTCTGGTATAGGTGAACAGTATTGTAGCGTTCGCCAGAGATAGAGCGCCAGCACAATCCCTGTTGCGTGACAGTTCAACAACGAGATCTCGGTGTGTGCTAGTGTTTTGAAATGATTACGTTCCAACTCTGATAGGATCGGTGGTTAATAGCGCTGTGCCGTTAGGATGTAATTGATATCCACTTGGCGACTAAAGCGGAAGCGCTGCCGTAGCGGTTGGTACAGCAGACCAATAATATGGCGTTCAATCAACGGGGTTCCTTGAAACCAGTTGCACAATTCACTCGGGCGGATGAACTGCTCGATTCTGTGGGTGCCTTGTGGCACTTTACGGCAGAGCGTCTCAGCAGCAATAATGGCTAATAGCCAGGCTTTCATCGTGCGATGTATCGTCGAAAAAAAGACGTAGCCCTGAGGTTTGACTAGGCGGCTACAGGCGTAAACCACCGCTGCTGGATCAGGCACATGCTCTAATAACTCCATACAAGTGATGACATCGTAATGGTTGGCATGGGTCTCTGCATGCGCTTCTACCGTGAGGTGCTGGTAGTCGATAGTTAATGCTTGCTCTGCTGCATGCTGACGTGCGATCTGCAGGAGCTCGGCACTCATATCGAGAGCAGTAACTCGAGCGCCTTCATAGGCCAAGCTCTCCGCCAAAATGCCTCCGCCACAGCCAACATCCAGTAGCTGATGCTCGAAGACCCCACCTGTCTGTTGCAGAATATAGTCTAGCCGCAGCGGGTTCATGGCATGTAGTAGCTTTAGCTCCCCTTCTGGATCCCACCAGCGGGCGGCTAAGCCATCAAAGTGAGCAATTTCTGTAGGGTTTAGGTTTAAAGCAGCGGACATTAGCACTCCCTCTCTAGAGATGATCAGACCGAAATTCACAGGGCAGCTGAGTTTCAATTCGAAACTGAATCCTTTCTATTATAGCGTTATTTTGTACTGCAGTGATTAGTAGTTAACAGATTGAATATGATATAGTTTGCGGTTAACTAAGCGCTCCAAAACCGCTAAAACAGAGGAACACCGCCGCAATGAGCGAGCTTGCCAAAGAGATCATCTCGGTTGATATCGAAAACGAGTTAAAATCCTCCTACTTAGATTACGCGATGTCAGTTATTATCGGGCGAGCTTTACCCGATGTCCGTGACGGCCTTAAACCGGTACACCGCCGGGCACTTTACGCCATGCAGGTACTGAACAATGACTGGAACAAGCCCTATAAAAAATCGGCCAGGGTCGTTGGAGATATTATCGGTAAGTATCATCCTCACGGAGATGTTCCGGCGTATGAAGCTATTGTACGGATGGCACAATCCTTCTCACTACGCTATCCATTAGTTGATGGCCAGGGTAACTTTGGCTCTATCGATGGCGATAGTCCAGCTGCCATGCGTTATACCGAAGTCCGTATGGCACGCATTACCCACGATCTCCTGGCTGAATTAGAGCAGGAGACCGTTGATTTTGTGCCTAATTATGATGGCACGGAGCAGATCCCTGAGATCTTACCTGCTCAGGTTCCTAATCTATTAATCAATGGCTCCTCTGGCATTGCTGTAGGGATGGCCACAAATATACCGCCCCATAACTTGGCTGAGGTCATCGAAGGCTGCTTAGCCTATCTGGATGATCCTAATATCAGTATTGAAGCATTAATGACCTTTATCCCTGGCCCTGATTTCCCCACAGCGGCTATCATCAATGGTCGGCAAGGGATTGAAGAGGCGTACCGTACCGGTCGCGGCCGCGTGATCTTGCGGGCACGTTCGGTGATTGAGCGCGATAAACAGCAGCGTGAGACCATTATTATCAATGAGCTACCCTATCAGGTGAATAAGGCTCGTTTGATTGAAAAAATAGCAGAGTTGGTTAAAGAGAAAAAACTAGAGGGGATTAGTGCACTGCGCGATGAGTCCGATCGCGAGGGGATGCGGATGGTTATCGAGATCAAGCGTGATGCGGTAGCAGACATAGTCCTCAATAATCTGTATACCCAAACCTCTCTACAGACCTCCTTTGGGATCAATATGGTAGCTCTGCATCAAGGGCAACCTAAGCTTCTGACGCTTAAAGAGATCCTACAGGCCTTCCTCAGCCACCGTCGAGAGGTTATTAGCCGGCGTACGCTGTACGAGCTGCGCAAGGCTCGTGAGCGGGCACATATCTTAGAAGGGTTGGCGGTGGCGCTGACCAATATTGAGGTGATGATCCAGTTGATCCGCCAAGCTCCCAATGCAGCAGAGGCCAAAGCACGGTTGCTTGAACAGCATTGGACTATAGGAGACTTGCAAAGCCATTGGGCAGCGATAGATAGTCATGTGGTGCGAGCGGGATGGGCACCCAATCACGCGGGGATCCAGGAGGGACTTTATTGTCTAACCCCTCAGCAGGCCCAGGCTATTTTAGATATGCGGTTGCATAAGCTGACTGGACTAGAGCATGAAAAATTGCTGAATGAGTACCGTGCACTGCTGGCCCAGGTGGCGGCGTTACTTGGGATCTTAGAGAATATCGATGGCACCCTGCGCGAAGAGTTGATCGCTATTAAGGAACGCTACAAAGATGCACGTCGTACAGAGATCATGGGGAGCTACACTGATTTACAGATCAGCGATCTCATTACACCAGAGGAGGTGGTGGTTACCCTCTCCCGTTGCGGTTATGTGAAATATCAGCTGTTATCAGATTATGAAGCCCAACATCGAGGAGGAAAAGGGCGATCAGCGACATCAATTAAAGCAGATGATTTTATTGAGCAATTATTGGTCGCCAATACCCATGATACCCTGCTCTGTTTCTCCAGCCGTGGGCGTCTCTATTGGTTAAAGGTTTATCAACTGCCCCAAGCTAGTCGAGGTGCACGAGGAAAGCCCATTATCAATTTATTGCCCCTAGAGGTGCCAGAGCGAATCACTGCTATCTTGCCGGTGCGGGATTATCCAGCCGATCGCTTTATATTGATGGCAACGGCGCAGGGTACTGTTAAAAAAACGGCATTGAGCGTTTTCAGTCGGCCGCGGAGTACGGGCCTCATCGCGCTTAATCTCAATGAGGGTGATGAGTTAATTGGGGTGGATATGACCCAAGGCGGGGATTTGATCATGCTATTCTCAGCTCAAGGTAAAGTGGTCTATTTTCCTGAAGATCAGGTGCGTGATATGGGGCGTGGGGCGACCGGCGTCCGGGGAATGCGGCTCGGAGACCAAGATCGTGTAGTCTCTTTGATCATTCCGCGTCATGAGGGTCAGATCCTGACAGTCACCGCCAACGGTTTTGGCAAACGGACTCCCTTGGCGGACTATCCGATAAAGTCGCGTGCGACTCAGGGGGTATTCTCCATTAAAGTCACACAACGGAATGGTACCGTCATTGGCGCTGTGCAGGTCGCGGAGAGTGATCAAATCATGCTGATTACCGATGCCGGGACTTTGGTGCGCCTCAGAGTCTCTGATGTCAACAGCATTGGACGGAATACCCATGGGGTGACGTTGATTCGCACAAGCCAGGGTGAGCGAGTGGCGGCGCTGCAGCGCATTGTCGAAGAGGACGAAGAGGACGAAGAGGAGACGCTGATCAGTGAAGTTTAAGGTTTCAAAGAGTAGGGTATGAGTGATCCTTTGCTATTAGCCGCCCGGGATCACTGTGCTGGCGTGATCACCCTACCTGGCTCCAAGAGTTTGACGAACCGGGCGCTATTATTGGCTGCTTTAGCACAAGGGACCACGCGACTCGCTAACTTCCCTCAGTGTGATGATGTTGGCCACTTGCTGCAGGCTTTGCACTCACTAGGGGTTCGTTATCACGTGACTGAGGCCACTAGGATCTGTGAGGTAGAGGGCTGTTCTGGCCGGTTTCCTAACGACGGTGCTGGGAACGCACTCTTTGTAGGCAATGCAGGGACCGTACTGAGACCTTTGACAGCACTGTTATCCTTGGGAAGCCGTAGCGGGGCCGCCGTGGACTGGATCTTGACCGGTGAAACACGTATGCAGGGGCGTCCCATTGCGCCTTTAGTCGAGGCACTGTGTCAAGGAGGTGCTCGAATTGACTACCTGGCTGATTCTGGTTATCCCCCTTTACGGCTGCATGGCGGTTTCCAAGGAGGGACACTGCAGGTGAGTAGCCAGATCTCTAGCCAGTTTTTAAGTGCACTATTGATGGCCGCCCCCTTGGCGGACCATCCTTCAACTATTGAAGTGGTAGGATCTCAGGTCTCTCAATCTTACTCTCAGATGACGCTCCAGGTGATGCGCGACTTTGGAGTGACCGTCCAACACCAGGATCATCAGCTATTTTATATCCCCGGGCAGCAGCAGTACTGCGCTCCCACACTATTTCAAGTCGAAGGCGATGCAGCCACGGCCAGCTATTTTTTGGCGGCAGCAGCCATTCAAGGAGGACCTATCCGTGTTCAAGGCATTGGCCGTGATAGCCTACAGGGAGAAAAGGTATTTGCTGACATTCTTCAACGCATGGGAGCGGAGATCAGCTGGGGTAATGACTATCTGGAGTGTCGGCGAGGCCGATTATCTGGGATTGAGATCGAGATGAGTGATCAGCCCGATAGCGCCATGACTTTAGCTATTGTAGCCCTCTTTGCCGAAGGGCCTACCACTATTCGTAATATTTATCATTGGCGCTTCAAAGAGAGTGATCGGTTGTTGGCAATGGTGGCTGGATTACGGCAGGTGGGTGCAATCGTTGAAACGAGAGGTGATTTTATCCATATTCAGCCGCCGACTGAATTAAAAGCGGCTACGATTAATACTTTTAACGACCACCGGATGGCCATGTGTTTCTCTTTAGTCACCTTAGCAAAAGTGCCTGTGACGCTCTCTGATCCGCAGTGCGTCTCTAAAAGTTTCCCCAATTATTTCGCGGAATTCGAACGTCTCACGGTGCCGAGGAGTATTTCACCAGCTGTAGTGAGTTATGAACGACAATCAATAGGATAAAAAGAGGGTAAAGGGCATGATAACCACTCCACCAGTAGTCACGGTCGATGGGCCCAGTGGTGCGGGAAAAGGAACACTCTGTCGTGCGTTAGCCCAACGGCTAGGTTGGCATCTGCTCGACTCTGGAGCGCTCTATCGTTTGCTAGCCTGGGAGGCTCTGCGTCGATCGCTAGATCTCACCAATCTGGCACCACTGGTTAGGTTAGCAGCTCAGCTAGAGGTGCAGTTTATTATGGCAGCAGATGGCCTGCAGATTACTTTTGAAGGCCAGGATGTGACCCAGAACTTGGCTACCGAAGCAGTTGGATCAACTGCTTCGAAAATTGCAGCCCTACCGCAGATACGGAAGGCTCTGTACCAACGACAGCAAGCCTTTTGTCAGTCGCCTGGATTGATCGCTGACGGGCGTGATATGGGTACAGTGATCTTCCCCGAAGCAACTGCTAAAATTTACTTATATGCTAGCCTAGAAGAGCGGGCTGGTCGACGGTTACGCCAGTTGCAAAGCAATGGTTTTAATGTTAAATTCGAGCACCTTTTAGGGGAGATGCGCGCCCGTGATCAGCGTGACACCCAGCGACCTGTCGCTGCTTTGGCAGCAGCAGAGGGTGCTTTACTGCTGGATTCAACCGATTTACCGATTGATCAGGTGATTCAATTAGCGCTTAATTATGTCGAGTGTAGAGTAATAGAAGCAGGGTTGGCGTATACTGCCCCCTGATTAACTGGCCTACGACAAGGAGTGTAGTGTGGGTCCTCAGTACAGCCCCATTTGTTAGGGAATAACAGATGGCTCCCAATAAAAATTTTATAGATTAATAATTATGCCAACCTCTTTTGCAACCCTATTTGAAGATTCATTGAAAGATCTTAAAACACGTCCAGGTTCTGTTGTCCGGGGTTTGGTCACCGCTATTGGCAAAGGCATTGTTGTCGTCGACGCTAGGCTCAAGTCTGAATCAGTTATTCCCATTGAGCAGTTTAAAGATAGCCATGGTGAATTAGAAGTCAGCGTTGGCGATGAAGTCGATGTGGTGTTAGAAGCTATCGAAGATGGTTTTGGGGAAACCCAGCTATCTCGTGAAAAGGCCAAACGTCATGAAGCGTGGCTATCACTCGCAGAAGCTTATGAAAAATCGACGGTGATCACTGGTTTGATCAGCGGTAAAGTTAAAGGCGGTTTTACTGTCGAACTGAATGGCATCCGTGCTTTCCTGCCAGGATCTTTGGTTGAGGCTAGACCAGTCCGCGATACCGGTCATCTGGAAGGGAAAGAGCTAGAATTCAAAGTTATCAAGTTTGATCAAAAACGTAATAACGTTGTCGTCTCTCGTCGCGCCGTTCTAGAGTCAGAAAATAGTGTAGAGCGTAGCCAGCTGCTCGATAGTTTGCAAGAGGGCATCATCGTCAAAGGTGTTGTTAAAAACCTCACCGATTATGGAGCCTTCGTTGATTTAGGCGGAGTGGATGGCCTGTTACACATTACTGATATGGCCTGGAAGCGTGTTAAGGAACCACACGAATGTGTCAGTGTAGGCGAAGAGATCCAGGTTAAAATCTTGAAGTTTGACCGCGAACGTAACCGAGTTTCGCTAGGCTTGAAGCAATTAGGTGAAGATCCTTGGGTGGCTATCGCCAAACGCTGCCCGATTCAGAGCAGGTTGATGGGACGTGTCACCAATTTAACCGATTATGGCTGCTTCGTTGAAATTGAAGAGGGTGTAGAGGGCTTGGTGCATGTCTCTGAAATGGATTGGACGAATAAAAATGTTCATCCTGCTAAAATTGTTAGTGTCGGTGCTTCCGTCGAAGTAATGGTTTTAGATATTGATGAAGAGCGTCGGCGCATCTCCTTAGGGTTAAAACAGTGCAAAGGTAATCCCTGGCAGCATTTCAGCGAAACCTATAACAAAAATGATAGACTCCGAGGTAAAATCAAGTCAATTACTGATTTCGGTGTGTTTATCGGGTTGCCAGGCAATATCGATGGCCTTGTTCATCTGTCAGACATCTCTTGGGAGCTCTCTGGAGAAGAAGCCGTTGCCCGATATAAGAAAGGAGATGAGATTGACGCTGTATTACTGCAGGTCGATGTAGAGCGTGAACGGATCTCTTTGGGTATCAAGCAGCTGGAAGATGATCCTTACAACCACTACCTTACAACGATTAAGAAAGGGGAGTGGGTTAGCGGAAAGATATCGGCCATTGATTCTAAAAGCATTACACTCACGCTAGCAGAGAGTGTTATCGGTCGTCTCTCCACAGCTGAGGTGAGCCTGCTCTATGCCGTCGAGGATAATAGTATCACTGGATTCGCAGTGGACAATAGTACAGATCCTTATACTATAGGGAGTGATCTCAAGAGTAAATATGTCTCTGTCGATCGTAAAAATCGTGTGGTGAATCTCACCCTGCGCACCAAGGATGAGCCCGAAGGTAAAAACAGTTCGGCTGAGCCTGGTGGTGAGGATAAATCTGAAAATAAAGCAGTGTTCTCTAATGCCATGTCAGAAGCGTTCCGGACTGCAAAAGGTAAGTAACCGGGAGCATCGATTATCTCCTGGTTGTGTTTGGCCTGGCTTGAATAGCTTAGGGAGCATGCGTGACTAAATCTGAGTTAATTGAGCGGCTTGTCCATCAACAAGGGCATTTACAAGGAAAGATGGTTGAAGAGGCTGTTAAAGAGCTGTTAGAACATATGGTCAGCACTTTAGCCAATGGAGAGCGCATTGAAATACGTGGTTTTGGCAGTATTTCCTTGCGCTACCGCGCCCCGCGAGTTGGCCGCAATCCAAAGACTGGGGAGAAAGTGGCATTAAATGCTAAGTGTGTGCCGCATTTTAAGCCAGGCAGAGCGTTGCGTGATCGCGTTAATAGTTAGCGTATTGGTTGAAGAGATAAGTTAGTAAGACGGCACCTGTGGGTGCCGTCTCTTTTTGCAAGCTGGCTATTGAATCCATGACACCATGAACCTGAGCAAGGGGAGAAACGGAGATGCTCGTTAAGCAATGCATTATAGTTGCCTTGGAGTTGGCTGAGTCCGGAGCACTATTCCAATTAGTGGACTCTCTTGATCCACAAAAGTGCCGTTTAAAAGTGGGCAAGGCGCTGTTTACCCGGTATGGGCCCTCTTTGTTACGGCAGCTGCAGGCGCGGGGATTTGACATTTTTCTTGATCTGAAATTTCATGATATCCCACACACAGTTGCCCAAGCGGTCACTGCAGCGGCCGATTTAGGGGTGTGGATGATAACCCTACATACGAGTGGTGGCCCCAAGATGTTAGAGGCGGCTGTCATGGCACTGAACAGCTTTAATGCACCAGTACCACACCTGGTGGGTGTGACGCTGTTAACCAGCTTAAACGAGGATGATTTGCCACTGCTCGGGATGACCGGATCGGTTTCACAACAGGTGGAGCGGCTGGCTTCCCTCGCTAAAAACTGTGGGCTGGATGGTGTGGTCTGTTCAGCCCAAGAGGCACGGCGGCTTAAGGTATTATGTGGCAGTGCCTTTATGTTAGTCACGCCAGGTATTCGAGCAGAAGGGTTGGCAGTACAGGATCAACAGCGGCTCATGACTCCTCAACGAGCCATAGAGGCGGGCGCTGATTATCTGGTGATAGGTCGTCCAATTACTCAAGCGGTTGATCCAGCAGCTGCCTTAGAGGAGGTGCAAGCGCTGTTAACACAGCGCTATTGCAAATAGATTGTGTAGTGGTTGCCTCTAGGTTAACCTCTCCGATTTTCAACTGACGATCAGACTGCCCTTCCTGAGTTTAATAAATCCGCAGGGGGTGGTTGTACTGTGTATCGATACACGTTACAATCCATGTATGATAATCGGCTTTCGTCACAAAGGGCTTGAGGCTCTTTATAGAAAAGGGGTGACTCGTAGAGTACAAGCTGCGCACATCCCTAAACTCAGACGAATTCTAGCATCACTAGATGCTGCTACATCGCCGACCGAATTGAACCATCCCGGTTATAAATTACACTCACTGGATGGCAAGCTGAAAGATCACTGGTCTGTGTGGGTCAATGGGAATTGGCGTATCACATTTCGCTTTATTGGCATCGATATAGAGCTGGTTGATTACCTTGACTACCATTGAAGAGGTTAACCTATGTTGAAACATCATCCACATCCAGGAGAGATGCTGCGTGAGGATGTATTACTGCCTTTAGGCATAGAAGTCACTGAGGCAGCCCTACGGCTGGGAATATCCAGAACAGCTTTATCACGGGTCATCAACGGTCATGCTGGCATCAGTCCTAATCTAGCGGTTAGGTTAGAGTGTGCTGGCGTCAGCACCGCTAGATTTTGGATGACCTTACAAACCAATTATGAACTCTCACAAGTGGAGCAACAAACACAACCAAAAGTTCAGCCTTTGCAGCTTAGCACTGATCGGCCCCTCGCCACACTGCCTCGCTAAAAACATAATGACAAGGTAGTTCTGGACACTCTCCTTGGCAACGGTGCCATTAAAACCACCTACGGCTACTGCATGAAGCCTGAGTACACATTGTTAGGTTTTTAAGCCACTCTCTGCTAGAATCGGCGCCACTGAAAGTTCTTTAATTAATCGCTGTAGTAGGTCCCAAGATGCATCCAATGCTGAATATTGCCGTGCGTGCTGTGCGTAAAGCGGGTCAAGTCATGGTGCAAGCTTATGAGCAGCAAACAGCGGCCAATGGCCAGTTATCTGGCTTACCGGTGGGTAGCTCCCCAGTCAGTCGAGCAATAGCTCAAGTCATGGTTGCTGTGATTCAGCGCTCTTATCCACACCATACTATTTTGAGCACCCTGGGTGAGCAGATTGGTAGCGGGAGTGAGGTTCAGTGGCTGATTGAACCGCTGGCAGGGAATCTCAACTTTAGCAAGCGGTTGCCACATTGTGCGCTTTCCATTACGGTCTCCATTAAAGCGGCCACTGAAGTGACCGTGATCTATGATGCATTGCGTAATGAGCTGTTTACCGCGGTTCGCGGCTCAGGTGCTCAAATCAATGGTTATCGTTTGCGACTGGATTCTCGGGCTCAATCGCTCCCAGAGAGCGTGTTAGCCACCAGACTCGCTGCACATCAACCGCAGTTACTGGAGGCATCCACTGCACTGTTAGGGTCCTTGCTTAGACAAGGTGCTGCTATCCGCTGTAGTGGCTGTACGGTACTGGATTTTGCTTATGTAGCAGCTGGTCGAGTGGATGGTTTTTTCGGGTGTGGGCTAGGGCCTTCAGACTTGGCAGCAGGTACCTTATTGATCAGCGAAGCGGGTGGCTTAATCACCGACTTTGGCGGTTCTCCCCATCAGGGGTGTTTGAATGGCAGCGTGGTGGCCGCTCCTACTAAGCTGCTTAAGCCTTTATTGAAGGTTATTCAGAGTTCTCGAGCACTGCGGCCCTAGAGTGGGGGCACTGAGCTGCTTTAAACCCTGGACAGGCCTTGCGCTGATCCTCTTCGAGGCAATCCTCTGGCCTTCTGCACTCAAGGCGTTTGAACAGGCGAGCCCACTTCACGTGCTGCCCGCGCCGCCTACAAGCAGTCAGATAAAGGCTAGATCGCCCACCGATTCACATCCTCTGGCGGTAGGCCTAGCAGTGGCAAATCATGTTAACAGTCACACCACTCCAGCTCAGCCGCTGCGCGCTACCTGGATAGCCACTGTTCAGAATCTGGATTGGCCCTCTAAAGCCTCTTTAGCGCTAACCGAGAACGCCGAACGTATTAAACTGCAGCAAGCTGAATTACGAACTATACTCGATAAAGTCGTAGAGATGGGTATGAATACCGTCATCTTCCAAGTAAAGCCCTGCGCGGATGCCCTGTATCGCTCTACCCTATTGCCTTGGTCTGCCACCTTGACAGGAACGTTGGGAGCGGATCCCGGTTTTGATCCGCTGGCCTACGCCATTGAGGAGGCACATGCCAGGGGACTACAGCTGCACGCCTGGCTGAATCCCTATCGCGTCTCCATGAACCTTGACCTGGACAGCGTGCAGGCGTTGCTAGCGTGCCCTACCACGATTTATAACCAGCATCCGGAGTGGATTAGAACTGCTTACCATCGTTATGTGCTCGATCCAGGCCTTCCCGAAGTTCGTAGCTGGATTGAACAGATTATTGAAGAGCTGGTCACTCAATACGAGGTTGATGGAATTCAGTTTGATGACTACTTTTACTACGAATCACTGGACTCAAGCTTAGCAGATGATCAAATCTATAGCCGTTATGGTCAAGCTTTTGCTAATAAAGCAGCGTGGAGGCGGCATAATACTTATACCCTGATTCAAGCGATATCAAAAAAAATAAAAGCAATCAAGCCACACGTTCAGTTTGGTATCAGTCCATCTGGAGTCTGGCGTAATAAAAAAGATGATCCTAACGGCTCCAATACGGGGTCCTTAAACCCTCATTACGATACCGCTTATGCAGACACTCGACAGTGGATTCAGGAATCCTTGATTGATTATATTGTGCCACAGATTTATTGGTCTCACGCCTTAGAATTAGCTCCCTATAATATCGTGGCTAGTTGGTGGGCAGAGTTGGTTAAGAGTACCAAGACACAACTTTATATCGGTATAGGGCTCTATAAAGTTGGGCAAGAGTTTCGTTATCAAGTCGCAGGAAAAGAGATGGTTGACCGAGATTGGTCGAGTGCAGATGGTGTCCCAGAAATAAAAAGACAGTTAGTTTTTAATGAAACAACAGTGGGAATACGTGGCAGCATATTATTCAGATCACTGAACCTGTGGGATCCACAAAAACAGCCAGTCATCGATTATATTAAAGCACATTGGAAGGGAGCTGATCTCAATGCAGTTTCCTCTCAAAAAATAGCCGAATGATGTTAACTATGTGTAATTGTTAATGCTTAGTTTGCCCTATTAATATTAAAATTCAGTAAATTGATTGTGTCTCAGTAAAACACGTTATGACTTGTTTTTGATCTGCCTTCTCTATTCTGTTATTCTAGCCAAAAGTAACAAAATAAAGCAGCGAACAAATCAATACAACGGAGATAATTATGATACTTAGGAGCATTTTACAATGGCGCAACTTGGCTGCAGTTATTATTTATCTCATTGTCCCTGCTTTCTCCAGGGCGGCAGAAGTCCCCACTGGGGTTCAATTATCTCCTAAACAGGAGCTCGTGCGTAGTCAGGGCACAGAAGTTGCTTCCTTAGATCCACACAAAGCAAGTGGGCAGCCAGAAGCCAATATTATTCATGAGCTCTTGGAAGGTCTGGTCAACTTTGGAGTCCATGGTGAAATCGTCCCTGGGGTCGCACAATCTTGGCAGAGCAGTGATCAGAAAACTTGGATATTTTCATTACGCCCAGAGGCTAAATGGTCTAATGGTGATCCAGTGACAGCACAGGATTTTGTCTACAGCTGGCGACGTTTAGCCGATCCGAACACTGCTTCTATTTATAGTAGTTATTTACAGGATATGCAACTGCAGAATAGTCAAGAGGTCCTCTCTGGTAATCAACCGGTGGAGACTTTAGGGATTCAGGCACTGGATGCCCATACTTTACAGATCACTTTATCACAACCGCTCTCCTATTTAATTAAGATGTTAGCACATACGTCGGTAAAACCAGTTCATCGAGCGACCATTGAAAAATATGGGGATCAATGGACCCAGCCTGGAGTTCAGGTCGGCAATGGAGCTTATAAGATGCAGGAGTGGGTGGTGAATGAGCGTATTACACTGAGCCGCAACAAACTGTACTGGGATGATAGCAGGACAGTCATTAACCAAGTCAAGTATCTACCCATTCCAGACCAACCAGAGATTGCACGTTATCGTTCTGGTGAAGTGGATATAATCTACGACACGGTCCCAGCAGAAATGTTTCAACAGATCAAGCAAGAGTACCCAGAAGAGTTACATAAAATTCCTGCTGTTTCGACCTACTACTATGAATTAAACTGCCGTAAACCACCTTTTGATAATGTTAAGGTCCGCCAAGCACTAGCATTGACTTTAGATAGAACTGCCTTGGTGGAAAAAGTAAAAGGGCAATGGGATACCGCTGCTTACACAATGACTCCACCAAGTATCGAAGGGGCTTCCGTGAAAAGGCCAGAATGGGCAGACTGGTCGCAAGAAAAACGGATTAAAACAGCAAAAAAATTGCTGCAAGAGGCTGGTTACAATAATAAAAATCCTTTGAAATTCAGTATATTATATAATTCACTAAGCCTGCATCAACAGCTCGCCACCGCCGTTAGTACACTCTGGAAACAGGTTCTTGGTGCTGAGATAACTTTAGAAAAACAAGAGTGGAAGAGTTACTTAGAGAACCGACATTTAGGTCAGTTCCAGATGGTTCGGGGAGGTTGGGTAGCAGATTATAATGAGCCATCTGCTTTCCTAAATATCTTGTTACCAGAGAGTAGTAACAATTATTCTGGCTACAATAGTCCGCAGTTTGCCAAATGGGTAAAGCAAGCTTTGGTGGCCTCTAATGATTCACAGCGTCAGGCCTGTTACCAAAAAGCGGAAGCACAGCTAGCGCTTGATATGCCGATCGTGCCAGTTTACCACTATGTGGATGCTCGCCTTATCAAACCCTATGTTCAGGGATACAGCACGCAAAATCCCATGAAGGTTATCTATACAAAAGATCTCTATATTACACAGCATTAAGCACAGGTAAGCTAGGCACAGTGGTGATTTGGTGCAGCGGAGTAGCTCTCTTTTTATCGGCTAAGGATCGTCCCATCTCTGATCTGGTTTGAGCTTGATTACGAGATCAATTTTCCCCCGCGGCGTAAGCGTGACGCCTCCTCTGTTTTTGCTGAACAGCGGGGGCCTAGTTTCTACTATGAGTTGCCGGGGTGAGTGAGGCTTCCGCATGGCATGCAACACTGTTTGTGCGATTATCGGCAATAGACAGAGAGTATTGCGCTTTAGGTGCGGCTAGAATACAGTAGAGCTGTATAAAATAGGGTTAACTGACTAATGGACAGAGTATAAATCCAGCGATAAGCTTTAAGAAAGCGCATTGAGCGGTTAACGACTAACTTCACCTAACCCTATCCCAGAGCTAAAGCTGCAAATCTAACAGTTCATGGGCACGCTGTCTGGTCTCTTAAGTAGGAAGCTGGATCGACCCAGTAAGGAAGGCATTGATGTTGAACTTTATGATTAGGCGCTTTTTACAGGCCATTCCCACGCTGCTGATTTTGATCACCATCTCATTTTTTATGATGCGGCTGGCACCAGGCAATCCATTTAGTGATGAGCGCGCCTTGTCGCCACAGGTGCTTGCCAACATTGAGGCGAAATATGGGTTAGATGCCCCCTTATATCAGCAATATTTTCGTTATATCAATAACTTACTACATGGTGATTTAGGCCCATCCTTCAAATATAAGGATTTTTCAGTCAATGATTTGGTTGAACAGGCCTTTCCTGTGTCGATTAAAATTGGGATCTATGCCTTTATCGTTGCCGTCACGTTAGGCGTTGGCATCGGTGTCATAGCTGCTTTGAAACAAAATGGCTGGCTAGACTATATCCTCATGATCTTTGCCATGGTCGGTGTTGTCATCCCCAGCTTTATTAAAGCACAGCTCCTGATCATGATTTTCGCAGTGTGGCTACGTTGGCTTCCCGCAGGCGGCTGGAACGGCGGTCCGTGGAACTATATGTTATTGCCAGTGATTTCGCTGGCTATCGGCTATGTTGCTAGTATTGCCCGGATCACCCGAAGCTCCATGATAGAAGTATTAAATACGAATTTTATCCGTACTGCGCAGGCCAAAGGGCTTCCTCTCTATTATATTGTTTTTCAGCATGCTTTAAAGCCAGCACTGCTGCCGGTTGTTGCTTACCTGGGGCCAGCGTTCGTCGGTATTATTACCGGCTCTGTCGTCGTCGAGACCATTTTTGGTATACCCGGGATTGGCCAACTGATTGTCAATGGATCGCTCAACCGCGACTATGCCATGGTTCTCAGCTTAACGATTATTGTAGGGGCCCTAACCATTTTTTTTACCGCGCTCGTCGATATTTTATATGCGCTGATTGATCCAAAGATTCGTTATTAAAGATTTCGAGGGGGCCAGATGAGTCTAAGCAACTCTAGTAAAATAGTAGAACAAGCGAGTCATTCGCTAGAGATTAAAGGTCGCAGTTTATGGCAGCATGCCTTGCAACGCTTTATAGCCAACCGTGCTGCCGTCATGAGTTTGGGTATTTTATTCTTGATTGTACTCTTTCTGATCCTGGCGCCACTCTGCTCTCCTTTCACTTATGATGCTCCTGATTGGGGTGCGATGTTTTCCCCCCCTAATATCGCTAATCGACACTACTTCGGCACCGATTTTTTAGGGCGAGATCTTATGGTGCGGACGGCTACTGGGGGGCGTATTTCCCTCATGGTGGGTCTGTCTAGTGCTTTGATTGCTGTGTTGGTAGGAACGCTCTACGGGGCTACAGCCGGTTACTTAGGGGGCACGGTTGATGCCTTAATGATGCGTTGTGTAGAAATTTTAGAGGCCTTCCCATTTACTTTTTTTGTCATCTTACTGGTGACACTATTTGGTCGTAATCTGTGGTTAATCTTTGTAGCCATTGGGATGGTCTCTTGGCTCAATGTCGCACGGATTGTACGGGCACAGACGATGAGTTTAAAGCAGAAAGAGTTTATTGAGGCTGCGCGTACTTGTGGGGTCTCAACGCGCAAGATCCTGTTGCGGCATATTGTGCCCAACGTATTAGGGATCGTGGTGGTCTATGCCTCATTATTAGTCCCATCAATGATTTTGTTTGAATCTTTTCTAGGGTTCCTGGGGTTAGGGGTACAGGAGCCAATGGCTAGCTGGGGTGGATTATTGCAAGAGGGACCAAAATATCTCGAATATTACCGTTGGTTACTGATTGTTCCTAGCCTGTTTTTAATGGTCACGCTGTTCTGTTGCAATTTTGTTGGGGATGGTTTACGTGACGCCCTCGATCCCAAAGAGCGTTCAGGGAGAGTTTAAATGACACTATTAGCCGTCAATGAGTTGCGGATTAGTTTCACGACGCCGGAGGGTAGCGTCACAGCGGTGAATGATCTGAATTTCACTGTCGCTGCCGGTGAAACTCTAGGTATTGTTGGGGAGACCGGCGCTGGCAAGTCGCAAACGGCTTTTGCTCTGATGGGACTCTTGGCTAAAAATAGTCAAGTGACGGGCTCGGTTCAATTTGACGGGCAGGAGATCCTTAACCTCTCGACTAAAGAGCGTAACCAAATCCGGGCGAAGCAGATCGCAATGATTTTTCAAGATCCGATGACTTCTCTGAATCCTTATATCACCATTGGCAAACAGTTGATGGAGATCTTAGTACATCATAAAGGATTCAGTCGCGACCAAGCCTTTGAAGAGTCGGTATGGATGTTAGATGCGGTTAAAATTCCCGAAGCTCGTCAACGTATGACGATGTATCCGCACGAATTTTCTGGTGGCATGCGTCAACGTGTCATGATTGCGATGGCACTATTATGTCGTCCCCGCCTGCTCCTGGCGGATGAGCCGACGACCGCTCTGGACGTGACCGTACAAGCACAGATTATGAGCTTATTAAATGAGTTGAAACAGGCTTTTAATACAGCCATTATTTTAATCACCCACGATCTGGGGGTTGTGGCAGGCAGCTGTGATAAAGTGTTGGTGATGTATGCGGGCAGCACCATGGAGTATGGCAGTGCGGAAGCTATTTTTTATCGCCCAACGCACCCTTATACCATCGGCTTATTGAACGCTGTCCCTCGTCTAGATGTAGAGAGTCACGAGTTGGCAACAATTCCTGGAGATCCACCTAACTTACTGCGGCTCCCCACAGGCTGTCCTTTTCAGCCACGATGCCCATTAGCCGAAGTGCGCTGTCAACTCACTCCCCCTTTGCGTGCTATGGGTGAGGAGGGGTTATGCGCCTGTTATCATGCCAAAGAGTATTGACTATGAGTAACGATACAAGCAATCAACAGTCGCAAACGCTACTCGAGGTGGTCGATTTAAAGGTCTACTTTAACATCAGACAGCGGAGAACTTGGTTTTGGCAGCCGAAGTTTCAACAGCTTAAAGCAGTCGATGGTGTTAGCTTCTCCTTGGCGCAAAACAAAACGTTAGGGGTGGTGGGTGAATCGGGCTGTGGTAAGTCTACTTTAGCCCGCGCCATCGTCGGTTTGGTAGCAGCCACAGCTGGAGCAATCCATTGGGGCGGTGATGATTTACTCCAGTTAACGGAGAAGCAGTGGTTGAGCAGGCGCCGAGAGATTCAGATGGTGTTCCAAGATCCGCTGGCCTCCCTTGATCCACGCATGACGGCAGGTGATATCATTGCCGAACCATTACAGAGCTTCTATCCAGCGATGGGCAAAGCAGAGCGAGAAGCGAACGTCAGGGAGATCATGGGTCGTGTTGGTTTATTGCCTAATTTGATAAACCGCTATCCCCACGAGTTTTCAGGAGGACAGTGCCAACGGATTGGCATCGCTCGTGCGTTGATCTCTCAGCCAAAATTACTGATTTGTGATGAATCAGTGTCGGCTCTAGATGTCTCGATTCAGTCCCAAGTGATCAACTTATTAAAAGAGCTACAACGAGAGCGGGGATTGACACTTCTATTTATTGCTCATGATCTTGCAGTGGTCAAACATATCTCTGATCAGATCTTGGTCATGTACCTAGGGCACCCCGTAGAGTATGGGGATTATGAGCAGATCTATCAAAATCCCTTACACCCTTATACGAAAGCCTTACTGTCAGCAGTGCCTATCCCGGATCCCCGGAAAGAGCGGAATAAAACTATCCAACTGCTGGATGGTGAACTGCCCTCACCAATTCATCCGCCATCAGGGTGTGTTTTTCGTACGCGCTGTCCCATGGCAGGACCGGAGTGTGCCGTCACACGCCCCCAGCTAAAGGGTGATGCTCAGCATACGGTCGCGTGCTTAAAGATAGCGGTTTAAACGGTTTATAAAGTCGTTAACGAGAGGATAGAGATCAGAAGAGGCCATAGCGGGGATCCGGTATAGGCCTTTTTTGGAGTGCTGCTAGTTAGATGTTCTTACGCAGCAGCACTGGTTTGATGGTGAGTAGTAAAATTTTGCAATCAAGCCAGAGTGACTGATGGTCAACGTACCAGAGATCAAAAGCCAACTTCTCCTGCACAGAGAGAGCATTTCGCCCGTTGATTTGTGCCCATCCGGTGATCCCTGGAGGAACCGCATGGCGTTTCGCTTGGAGGTTCTGGCAGTCAGGCAGCTCCTCTAATAGCAAGGGCCTAGGCCCTACCAAACTCATCTCCCCTCGGAAAACATTCCACAGTTGTGGTAATTCATCTAAACTGCTTGATCGTAACCAATGTCCTAGCACTGTTAAACGCTGAGGATCAGCGAGCAGCTCCCCCCGGGCATTGCGTTTATCCAGCATCGTGCGAAATTTACAAATAAAAAAAGGTTTCCCGTGCAGTCCAAGACGTCTTTGTTGGAATAACACTGGAGAACCTAGGAAACAGCGGATTAGCAGGGCAATGAGGACAAAACAGGGTAGGCAGACTAGCAAGATCATGCCAGTCATTACAATATCGAACAGTCGTTTAGTCTTCATGATGGGATAATCCCTGAATAAAAATAGGAAAGATAGTTCACTGTTGGCTATGTTACACTACCCACTGATTTTTTCGTAAACACAGTCGTAGCCTTAAAATAATAATCATCTAAAATGAACAGTGATCAGCGATTAACCACAATTGACCATAGTGTTATCACCTCAGTGGCGGCGCCTATAACAGGGCAAGCGCAGGTAGCGATACTGCTGGCAACCTTGAATGGCCAAAGCTTTCTGAGTCAGCAACTAGAGTCCATTGCCCGGCAAACTTATGCCGCCTGGCACGTTTATGCATCCGACGATGGCTCTAAGGATGATACACTATCGCTACTGCAGCGTTATCAAAACAGTTGGGGGCAACAGAGATTAACCATTAGTCGGGGTCCTCAAAGAGGCTTCACCGCTAATTTTTTGAGCTTAGTCTGCCAGCCCGAAATAATAGCAGACTTTTATGCCTATGCTGATCAGGATGATATTTGGTATTCAGACAAACTGAGCCGAGCCCTCCAGTGGTTCAAGACCCTTCCAGCGTCTCAGCCTGCACTCTATTGTTCGCGAACTTGCTTGCTGGATGCGCAGGGGCGCCCAGTTGGATTGTCACACTTGTTTCGCAGGCCGCCCAGTTTTGCCCATGCCTTACTACAAGTTATCGCCGGGGGGAATACGATGGTATTCAACCAAGCAGCCCGTCGCTTGCTCTGCACCGCAGGCAGCTTATGTGAGGCGTATAGCCATGACTGGTGGACTTATCTGTTGGTTTCTGGTTGTGGCGGCGCAGTTTTTTATGATAAAACGCCTACCGTGGGTTACCGGCAGCATGATCATAATGTATTCGGATCTAATCGTGCCTGGCGGGCAAAATTCAGTCGGGCTAAAAAGCTGTTACAGGGGCAGTTTAGGCGCGCTAATGTTTGTAATCTCCGGGCCTTGCAACCGATGCAACCCTATTTGAGCCTAGAGAACCGCCAGTTATTTCAACAATTCTGTGCGGCCCGTGAGCAAGAGGGTTGGTTCTCAAGACTATTAGCCATGCGGCGCTGTCACCTGTATCGGCAAACTTGTCTAGATAACCTGGGTTTAATAGTCGCTATTGTCCTGAATAAAATATAGTGGAGTTAATCATAGCTGATGACCATCATGGTAACGGGCGGAGCCGGATTTATTGGTAGTAATTTTGTACTAGAATGGCTAAAAAGAGATGATGAAAAAGTTATTAATCTGGATAAACTCACCTATGCCGGAAATATTAACAACCTGGTTTCATTGCAAGCGTGCGAGCGGCACCATTTTATTCAAGGGGATATTGCAGACATCTCTATAGTGAGCAAATTGTTAACAGAGCATCAACCGCGAGCCATTGTCCATTTTGCAGCAGAAAGCCATGTTGACCGCTCTATTAGTAAACCGGATACCTTTATTCAGACGAACATCGTAGGCACTTTCCAGCTATTAGAGGCAGTGAAGGGATATTGGCAGGCATTAAACCCTACTGAGCGAGCGGCGTTCCGTTTTTTGCATATTTCTACAGATGAGGTGTATGGATCATTGGACTCGACGGAGCCAGCATTTAAAGAGAGCAACCGCTACCAACCTAACAGCCCATACGCCGCCTCCAAGGCCGCCTCCGATCACTTGGTGCGTGCCTATTATCATACCTATGATTTGCCGACGCTGACCGCTAATTGCTCTAATAATTATGGACCCTATCAATTTCCTGAAAAATTGATTCCTTTGATGCTGCATCATGCACTCACTCATCAGCCACTGCCGCTGTATGGCGATGGTCAACAGCGCCGGGATTGGCTCTACGTCACTGATCACTGTGCTGCCCTACGGCGTATCTTACAGGCAGGTTTGCCTGGGGAGTGTTACAATATTGGCGGTAATCACGAACGGAGTAACCTTGAGGTGGTGCAACAACTCTGTACCCTACTGGATCAGCTGAAACCTAGGCAGGATGGTCATCATTATTCCACGCAGATTACTTTTGTGGCTGATCGCCCAGGTCACGATAGTCGTTATGCGATAGATGCGACCAAAATTGGCCAACAGCTGGGTTGGCAGCCTCAGGAGAGCTTTGAGAGTGGTCTTGACAAAACCATCAGTTGGTACTTAACGCACCAGAGTTGGTTGGAACAGGTCACCAGCGGTGCTTATCGGAGTTGGGTGGATCAGCAGTACGCCTGATGAAAATTCTGTTATTGGGACAACAGGGTCAAGTGGGTTGGGCGCTACAACGATCACTAGCCGCTTTAGGAACTTGCCAAGCATTCGGTCGGGATCAAGCTGATTTAACTCAGCCAAACCAGCTGCGGAAGCTGATTCGCCAACAACAACCGACCGTGATTGTTAATGCAGCCGCTTATACCGCGGTTGACCAAGCTGAGTCCTCTCCTGATCTGGCTTATCAAATCAATACCGAAGCGGTCCAATTACTAGCTTTAGAGGCTAAAGCGCTCAATGCTTGGTTAGTCAGTTACTCAACCGATTATGTTTTCGATGGGACCCAAACTGCTGCTTACAGTGAAACGGATGTCGCCAATCCGCTGAACGTTTATGGCAACTCCAAATGGCAGGGTGAAGAGTCCATTCGGGCTAGCGGCTGTCAGCATTTGATTCTACGTACCAGTTGGGTTTATGGATTATATGGAGATAATTTTCCTAAAACCATTTTGCAGATGGCCCGACAGCGAGAGCAGCTCGCAGTGATTCATGATCAAACCGGGGCGCCAACCAGTGCTGATTTCATTGCTGACGTTACGGCCTTGATGCTATACCGTATTCATCAGGACACCTCCTTCGCACAACAAGCCTCTGGAACCTATCATTTGACAGCTGCAGGACAGACCAGCTGGTACCACTACGCTCAATTTGTACTGCAACAGGCACTGGCACATGGGCAGCAGCTGCAACTAATTCCAGCAAGGCTGCAACCGATACCCACCAGTGGTTACCCTCTGCCGGCAAGACGGCCAGCAAATAGTTGTTTAAACTGTGATAAATTGAAGAGCAGTTTTGGCATTGCGTTGCCGCATTGGCAACACCACCTCAAGCGTCTAATTCGTACGCTCTCGCAACAAGGTTATTAACCGACGATGAATCGTAAAGGAATATTATTGGCCGGTGGGGCCGGTACTCGTCTCTATCCAGCGACTGTAGCCCTATCGAAACAGCTACTACCTATTTTCGACAAGCCGATGGTTTATTATCCACTGTCGGTGCTGATGTTAGCGGGCATACGCGAGATCTTAATTATTTCAACCCCACAGGATATAGGGCGTTATCAACAGCTCTTAGGCGATGGGCAGCAATGGGGCATTAGCCTCGCTTATAAGATCCAGCCTACTCCTGGTGGGCTAGCACAAGCCCTATTGATTGGTGAGGAGTTTATTGCTGGTCACGCTTTAGCGTTGATTTTAGGCGATAATATTTTCTATGGCGAACGGCTACATCAGCTGCTACTGCAGGCCGATCGTCAAGCTACTGGAGCAACTGTATTTGCTTATCATGTGCAGGATCCCCAACGCTATGGCGTCGTGGAATTTGATTCCAGTGGGCGTGCCATCAGCTTAGTAGAAAAACCTTCCCGTCCCTGCTCCCCTTATGCTGTGACTGGGCTCTATTTTTATGATCAACAAGCGGTAGACTATGCGCGACAACTCACCCCCTCTGCCAGAGGAGAGTTAGAAATTACCGATCTTAACTGCTGTTATCTAGAGAATAACCACTTATCAGTGGAGATCATGGGGAGGGGTTACGCCTGGCTAGATACCGGCACGCATGAATCGATGTTAGAGGCCAGCCAATTCATTGCCACTTTAGAAAAGCGGCAGGGCATGAAGATTGCCTGCTTGGAAGAGATCGCCTTTCGGCAGCGCTGGATCAGCGGTCAACAGTTAGAAAGGTTGGCACAACCTCTGCTGCAGAGTGGTTACGGGCGGTACCTATTACAGCTATTGGGGGAGGATCAGAAAACTTATGCTCATGATACCGCTGTCAATTCCTGAAGTGCTACGATTAACGCCGCGAGTTTGGGTTGATTCTCGCGGCTGTTTCTATGAAAGTTTTAATCACCGTCAATTTCAGGCACACAGTGGCTTGGAGTGCCACTTTGTGCAGGACAATCACTCAGTGTCCACCCAGGGGGTGATTAGAGGCTTGCACTATCAGCGACCGCCTAAAGCCCAGGGAAAATTAGTGCGAGTGGTTGTTGGTGAGATCTTTGACGTGGCTGTAGATATTCGTCGCAGCTCACCGACCTTTGGTCAGTGGGTGGGTGAGACTCTGTCGGCTGCCAATCAACACCAGCTCTGGATCCCCCCCGGCTTTGCTCATGGCTTTATGGCGTTGTCGGCACATGCCGAAGTCCTGTATAAAACCACTAACTATTGGGATAGCGGCTGTGAGGGCACGATTCGTTGGGATGATCCCGCGATTGCCATCGATTGGCCGCAATGTGCAGGCGATCCACAACTATCCTCTAAAGATCAACAGGCAGTGCTTTTGGAGCAGGCCGAGGTTTTTGTCTAATGCGTCATTTTCCTATGGCCCCCCAGGCGTTGATTAGAACACTCTGGACCCATCGCGGTTTGTTGAGGTTGTTGATCAAGCGAGAGATCGCCTTCCGTTATCAAGGTTCGATGATGGGGATGCTCTGGTTACTGTTGAACCCACTCTTAATGTTGTGTATATATACTTTTATTTTTAGAGTGGTTTTTAAAGCCCGTTGGGGCGATAGCGGTGACTCCAAAACAGAATTTGCCTTAGTGCTCTTTATCGGTTTATTGATTTTTAATCTTTTTGCGGACTGTATTCAGCGGGCACCACTCCTCATTATCAATAATATGAACTATGTTAAAAAGGTAATTTTTCCGCTGGAAATCTTACCCTGGGTGATCTTTTGTGCCGCACTATTTCATTTTGCTGTGGGCTTAGCGGTGTGGCTGCTCGTGTTTATGGTACTGCACGGATTACCTGCTTGGACGGCGTGGTTGTTGATGGTCGTACTATTGCCGCTAGCGGGGTTTGCGATTGGGAGTGCTTACCTGTTGGCTACGCTGGGAGTTTGTTGTCGAGACACCTCTCATATCATTACTATTTTAACTACAATCTTGCTTTTCTTATCCCCTATTTTCTATCCTGTCTCCGGACTACCGGAGCGCTACCAGGCGCTAGTCTACCTCAACCCCCTGACCTGGGTTGTTGAGCAGGCACGGGGCCTATTGCTGGCTGGAGAAACCCCACAGGTTTCTGCTGTACTTTTGGCCACGACGGGTAGTTTAGCAATGCTGTGGTTTGGTTTTAGCGTTTTTCAGCGCTTTAGACAGGTTTTTGCCGATGCCTTGTGATATTGCAGTACGTTGTTCGCAGCTGAGTAAATATTACCCTATCTACCGCCAGCCGAGTGATCGTTTACGCCAATGGTTATGGGGAAATCGACGCCAATACTACCGGGAGTTCTGGGCGGTTCGTGATCTCTGCTTAGAGATCAAACGTGGTGAAGTTGTTGGCATTTTAGGAAAAAATGGATCGGGAAAGTCAACGCTGCTGCAGATGATTTGTGGTTGTGTAACTCCTTCCAGTGGTGAGATTACCACTCAGGGGCGTATTGCCGCCTTATTAGAATTGGGTAGCGGTTTTAATCCGGAATTTAGTGGATTAGAGAATGTCCATTTAAATGCCACGATTCTAGGACTGAGTCAGCGAGAGATAGCGCAGCGGCTCGATGAGATCTTAGCCTTTGCAGATATCGGGGAGTTTATACACCAACCGGTCAAAAGCTACTCCAGTGGCATGGCGATGCGTTTAGCGTTCGCCGTAGCCGCCACGATTGATCCCGATATTTTAATTGTGGATGAGGCCTTGGCTGTGGGGGATATCCAGTTCCAAGCCAAATGTTTTCGCCACTTCAATCAACTCATCGCCAGGGGTACGACGATTATCTTCGTGACGCACTCGACAGAGCAAGTGGTGCGCCACTGTTCAAAGGCTTTTCTGATGGATGCGGGTCGACTGGTTGAAGCGGGAGAGCCCAGGGTTGTTGTCAATCACTATCTAGACCAAATGCTAGGGCCTAGAGAAGCCACGACAGATCCTGAACCACCTAGCAAGCCAGCGGTAGAAGCATCAGCCTCTTCGGCCGCCCCTTTAGCAAAACCAAAACAGATGACTCCCTTCGAACAGCAAGCGGGCTATAACCCATCCGAGTATCGTTGGGGGAATCGCTTAGCGCTGATCCAAGCTTTTCATCTCTCCCAAGTAGGACACTCCGACCACCAAACTCACTTTACAACGGGTGATCACTTATCGGTAACTTTAAGTGTCGATTTTTTACAGGCATGCCAACGTCCTATCTTTGGACTGACACTCAAGACAGTAGATGGTGTTACCGTCTATGGCAACAATAGCCGTGACTGCTCCGTAGCAGGCAGACCCACTTCCGTTAAGGCGGGAACAACTGTCATAGCCACCTTTGAGCTCTCATTATGGCTAGCGCATGGAGATTATTTACTCTCTTTAGGGGTGGCCACGGATGAGACAGGTGAAGTGATACCCTTAGATCGCCGTTATGATGCGGTGCATATCGTGTTATCAAATCCACATAATAGTGCTGGCTTAGCAGAGTTACAGATGCAATGTATTTTGGAAGTAGAGCATCCAAGAACATTGAACAGGACAATCAATGAGTGAATCTGCAAAGGGAGAGCATTCAGCTATCTTCTTGAAAAAACAGTACAGCTTCAATCAGCAGCACAATTTTTGGGTTAATCCTAATGCCGTACCGTTTAGTTATTCTGATGGCGAAGCGATTGAACAGCAGCTATTGGAGATAGTACAGCATGCCAACGATATCAGTATTACTTCGAATGAATTAAGGCAGCAGGCCCAGGAGAGTTGGCCACTGACCTATCATTTGCATGCACGGCGTGCAAATTTGTTACGCCCCGTTCAGCACCTACTGACCGGCAAGATCCTAGAAATCGGTGCCGGATGTGGGGCTATCACCCGTTTTCTAGGAGAGAGTGGTGGTGAGATCTTGGCCATTGAGGGCAGTGAGCGCCGGGCTGTAGTCGCGGCGGCACGTTGTCGCGATTTGCCAAATGTCACTGTCGTTGTGGATCAATTTCATCAAGTACCGATTATTCCGGAGTATGATGCTGTCACCTTGATTGGGGTGCTAGAGTACGCGCGCCTCTATTTTCCTGCTGAGGCAGGTGTTGATCCAGTCGATGCCCTGTTGACCCGGGCACGCCAGTTCTTAAAACCACAGGGGGTACTGATTTTAGCGATTGAAAATCAGTTAGGGCTGAAATATTTTGCCGGCTATGGTGAAGATCACACTGGCCAGTTAATGCAGGGCATTGAAGATCGTTATGCAATGAATGGCGTAGTGACCTTTGGCCGGGTAGAACTAGCTCAGCGTTTAAAGAGCAGCGGCTTTGCTGAACAGAGGTGGTGGTTTCCTTTTCCTGACTATAAAATGCCGACGTTGTTGCTCACAGAACACCTGTTAATCCACGATACAGCCATTGATATTGCTCCTATCCTAAGTAGTGCTCTCGCGGCAGATGCTCAAAGTCCTAGACAGGAAGGTTTTATATTTTCATTAGAGCAGGCTAGTCGATTGATTAGCCGAAATAAGTTATTTGGTGAACTTGCTAATTCCTTTTTAGTGATTGCCAGTGCACAGCTACTGGATAAACCAAAGGATATTATTGGTTATCACTACGCTTCTGATCGTCGAGCAAAATTTAATAAAGTGATTACCTTTTTTGACCTTAATGGACAGATACGAGTAACCTCCAAATATTTATACCCGCAAGTTGCTGCTACTCATGATCTCCCATTAGCGATAAAACTCTCTGATAATGGAGAGTTTATTGATGGTGAACATTGGCAACAAAAACTCTACGACATTGTTAATCAGCCGGGATGGACTTTAGAGGAATTAACGGCTTGGGCCAAAGTATGGCTGGATTTTTTTTTATTGTATGCAGAGGTTAGCACATGCCCTACGGCGACCACTCTGGTCCCTGGTAGATTACTGGATGCTTTGCCACGCAATCTGATTATTAAAAGGAATGGTCTTCCTGTCTTTATAGATCAAGAGTGGCTGCTACGTCAGCCTATTGAACTTGGTTATGTCGTTTTTCGAGCTGTCTTTCTTAGTCTGTCAGGTCTCAGAAGTGTAGCACAACCAGAATCTATTGTTCCAGTGAGGTTAATAGACCTTTTTTTACAAGTAGCCCATTGCTTAGATATAACCATCATGGATATTGACATCCAACGTTACCAATCCTTTGATAGTAAATTAATGTATTGGGTTAATGGAACAATAGCATCTCAATCAGATATTGTTGATGAACGTATACTGCCTGTTAGATGGATAGTCAATCAGGAAAGGACGCAGTTTTTTAAAAGCTCTGCTACATTAACAGTTCTAGAAGAGGAAAAAGTTATTTGTATTCCTAAAACAGAATCCTTATATCGTCAAATAATCATGTTACTAAATAGTCGGTCATGGTCATACCATAATCCATTATATTGGATTACAAATTTAGTCAGAAAAATTAAATTTATGGTTATGTAAATGCAGAGATTATTATTGGCTTTGATGCCTTTTTATACGTTGTTACTAATTATTTTCAATAGGCTACCTATAAGTCATCACATGAAAGAAAAAATAAAAAACAGAGTGCTCAGATTTAAATCGATAAATTTTTTTCATGTTAAATATAGGAAACACTCACTAAATAAAGGACAAAAAGGTGTCTTTTTGTCCTATTTTGTAAAGTTATTGGTCTTAATTTTTAAGGTAGATCGCAACATAGTAGATACTTTAGTTTTCAAAATCGTCAACAAAAAATCTAGATTGAAAGACTTAATAAGTCCTCACTTAAAATTCATGGTTTATATTTATAAGAATGAGCCATGTGCATGGCGACTCTGGTTACAAAAAAAACGGGCAAAAAAAATTAGCTACACTCCATTGATCAGCATCATTATCCCTGTTTATCGGGTGCCTCAATCAGTGCTGCAGGCATTGTTAGTGAGCTTGGAACGGCAGACTTATTCCCACTGGCAAGCTTGTATAGCTTGGTCCGACAGTGACGATGCTGATGGATGGCAGTGGTTGCAAACTAGAACTCAGAACGATCCACGGTTCAAACTCAAAAGACTGAGTGAAAATGGAGGAATTTCACGTAATTCTAATGCCGCATTAGAGTTGGTAGAAGGCGATTACGTGGCTTTATTAGATCATGATGATATTCTAACACCCTGGGCATTTTTTATGGTTATTAGAAAATTACAGGAGAACCCTAAGCTTGACTTTATCTATTCTGATAAAGATTTAATTTTTGGACATGGTTATTTCCGTTTGCAACCCTTGTTTAAACCAGGTTGGAGTCCGGAAATGCTGAACTCAGCAAATTATCTGACCCATTTAAATGTCATCCGTACCCAGTTACTTCATGAAGTGGGAGGTTGGCGTTTTGAAACGGATGGTGCACAAGATTGGGATCTATTCTTACGAATCAGCGAGCGTACGCAAAACATTGGGCATATCCCTTCGATTCTTTATCATTGGCGAATGTTATCGACCTCAACTGCATTGGATATTGCCATAAAGCCTTATGTTCCTAAAGCTCAGCTGAAAACCGTGCAGGATGCCTTTTTACGCCGAAGCCTAACCGCGACTGTGACTCCGGTGACCAGCGGTTTTCATATTGATTGGCCGCTAAAACCGTATTCTACGGAT
>WUUC01018036.1_pt1 | contig 52894 bp, 85 predicted proteins | sample 6278441 | NCBI WGS metagenome assembly WUUC01 (sample SAMN13675441, study PRJNA597444) | soil metagenome | isolation source: soil | place: USA: Washington | collected 2017-10
GTTTGGAGCCTGAGCAACCCCCATATAAGCCTTAGCCACATTGCTGATAGACCACTCTATGCCTGGTGCGCCGTTCTTGTTAATAGTAAGGGGTTGTCCGTGGTGAACAGTGCCCCCGATGACAACAGGTGCGCCAGCTTCTCCCAAAGTAACATAACCAGTGATGAAGTCTCCTAGGTGCAGCCCTCCCCCAGAAGTTCCAGCACGGATATAAGTATCGGTTCCCCCATAACCCATCAACATCACTGCGTCAGTCACACCTGGTATACGCACATCAAAGACAGCAAGGGGTGAGAAGGTGTTGATGCCCCAGTTGCCAGATGCGGTGATTATCCCTCTCGCCTCATACGCCCCTGGAGTTCCTGTGATTTGGGTATCTGCTGCGCCCGAAGTATTCGTAGCGGAGAAGTAGAGATGACCGTCATCACCAAGAGTTATCTTAGATGACCTACCCACTCCATAGCGATAGTATCCCGAACCGTTCCAGTAGGCGTTGCCCATCACCTCTACGTCTTGCCCTGTGTAGAAGCCAAACTTCAAACTACCAGAATACTCGCCCCAGGCGTTGCCCTTGAACTTCGTCATGCCTGGGGATAGCTGGAGAGCAGGAGAAACTCCTGAGTCGATGGAGAACATCAACTTCCCACCATAGGAAGTGATGCCAGCATCACCTGACACGCTTCCTACCACGAAGTCGTCAGCATTATAGGCAACGCCTATAACCAGCTTGTCTATCCCTCCCTGTCTCCAGGTCAAGAAAGGCAAGCCTGTCGCTCCAGCATCGAATCTCGTCACGCCAGCGGTGAAAGTCTTGACGCCTCCCACGTCCTGGTTTGTCGTGAGGTCAACGAAGGAGCCTCCACCAATAGCAGCGACTACCGTATCCCAGTCTGCCCACTTCAGAACGCCAGCATCAGTTAGTGCAATCTTGTTGCCAGAAGCCAGGACTGTCTGTTCAGGTGACGTGTCAATCGCTGCGCCAACGTTAGCCTGGTCAGTTACATCGGCAAGGGACTCAATCCCTGCCAGCTTTGCAAGTTCAACTGCGCTGATATACAGATTGGTTGCACCCTCAGTAATGTCGTCACTGTCCAGGAGAACAACACCAACCTGACCATTAACACTATCTACTGCGCCACCACCTACATTATCAGGTACAGTCCCACCCTGCTCTGGTCTGCCAGATACACCGTAGATAACATAGACACCCTTCTCCAACTTCATTTTCACGACAATGTCATTGGCAAGTGGAACCAGTGCATCATTGCGTGCAGGGACAACAGTCTGCGCTCCAGCAGCAGTGCGAATAGATACATAGATAAAGTTCCTACGTCCTGGCACAGCATAGGTAGTGGAAGCGTCGGCATTCAGTTTACCTGGTCTGCCGTATATCCACTGCCGTTCCTCAATCTTCTGCCAAGCAGAGGTCAGTGCCCCACGAAACTTGTCACTCATGTCGCAGTCTTCTTCCTATACAGGTGTATAGATTGTTCCATCATCCAACTCAATCTCCAGTATGGTTACCTCTATATCAACCTGACTGGAAGATGAAGTGTCGCTAAACGGTGCATGTACAGACGCATAAGCCTGGAATCCAAGACCCCCAGGTTTGATGGTTGGAGTAAGGGAGTCTATTGTCACATTATTGATAGGCCAGTCCTGAGTTGACCAGTTTGCAAAAGTACAATCTGCCGTGTAGTTACCTGACCATCCACCTTCAGCACTCTCGATATATACATTTACTCCTGTTTCGTTGGAAAAAGAGATTGATGCTGGAGAAGTGGTATTATATTGTGAGATAGCAGTAGCAGTACCCTCCATGACATTTGCCATGCTCCAGTCTACAGAGATTCTAACCCTCTTGGTGTTTGGAGGTGGTGCAAAGATAAGAGTCTGGTCTAAGACCTGTGCCCCTGGAGTTGGCCCCACTACTGTACTGAGGGACGATATTTCCCCAGAAACACTTGAACCAAGAAGTTCCCACGTATCTAGCGTTTCATTCCAGATTGCCCACTTGGGACGCATAACAGGGTCGGTTGCAGGATCGGGAACTCCTCCGATTTTCGGCAATGCAAATCCGTTAGCTGGCCCTTCATTCCAACTTACAGCAACAGCGGCAAGATTCCCAGTTCTGTCGAGTAGAGTGGCAAAATTATCAAGTGTTAATTGAATTCTATTTGTGAACGCCCCACTAGAATCGGCCTTAATCATTACCCATTGATCAACATCAGGAGGCCAGCCGTTCGGTGTATTCCATTGAGCACAGCCGACAGCAGTTCCATAGGGATTGTCAGATATGTTAGCCACACCAGTCCCACCATTGTACAACAGGCTCCAGGTTGCTCCTCCATCATTGCTTTCGAGAAGATGGAAATGGGTTGTTGCTGTGAGCCTAGCCCATCCCAAAACGTGTAGATTATCAAAAGTTCTCTTATTCACCCTCCACAAGTTACTGAATCCATCGTAGCCTGTAGGGTCTGCAAGTACAGAAACAGTATCCCACCCGTCAGTAGAGACTTTCAGTGCAGGAAGATTGGGTGCAGTGATATTACCCTGCGTCATATAGCTAGGGTCATCTGCATTGGGGAATGGATTGAGGATGGAAGCTAGGAAATCGTTGTTTCTAGTACCAGCTTGAATAATAGCTCCTTCTTCCCAGGTATAACCCATATCATGAGATACGAATACCTGGTCTTGAGAATTCAGACTAAACTGAGGCGTTGAACGAAGACAGTAAATTGTCGGTTGAGAGCGATGGCTCGCCATGCCGTGCAAATGAGCGTGGCAAAATCCAGCCACATTTGCACCGCTTGTAAACAGAAAGCCATTCATATCCACCTGAGTCCAATTTTGCCCGTAATCTTCTGTTATCCAGAAGTAAGCGTGTGGATAGGCAAGACCACCAGCAAAACTAAAAATTGGACTGGTTGTTACGCATAGATGTCCAGGTGCGCTCCAGTAGTGGGTCATGCCCGTGAATCCCACGCTCCCAGAGGGAGGTACAGCATCAGCCGCTTGCACAGTTTCTATAGTCAACACTTCTGTCCAGGTCGGGATATTTGCCTGAATATCAGCACAGAACCAGATGGCAGTTGATGTCATCAACCATGCGCCAATGGTACCCTCATCAATCACCATGTATTGACAGTCATAAATATTACCGTCAACGCCGTTGCTTATGATTCTCCAGAGAGGAGATGCAGCCTGTAAATCCTCCGTTCTGAAGACTCGTGTTCCATCCCACAGAACATAGCCTTGCATATCGTCATAGAAAATTTCAGGGTCACCGAACTCTGGTAGTTGCCAGATGGGTGGTGGAGTGTAGGGGACAGGTGTTACCTCACCTGTCTCTGGAGTGAATGTGAGAGCAGGCGCACCATCTTCTTCCTTTTTCAGAGTCACTGAGACCTGAACCCTGGCACCCTCTTTACTAGCAGTGTAGTTGACATTGATAGTCTTCACCTGACCAACAATCTGGTCAGTGTCCAGGTCTCTGTAACCAGAGTACAATGCACCAATATTAAGTTGCACTCGTGGAAGTTCTGCTGGTTCATAGTCCCAGAACTGGCTTCTACTTGCATCCTTAAAACTGAACGTTCCATAGCGAGAATTGAGTAGTGCGTAGCGATGACCCTCTGCTATATTCAGGTCTTCCTGAGACAGTGTCAATCCCTCATTCTCAGTCGCCTCAATCGTTCCCTGACTCCACGCAGCAGTGTCACCTGGTGCAATGCTGAATGCCAGGGGCAGTGAGTCTTCCCCCTCTATCTCAACCCAGTCAGTGCTACTTACAACTGCACCAGAGCGTAGTACATGAATCTTTGGGTGTCTGTTGTAGTCGAATGTTAAGTCTGACCAGTAGCTCTCTGTGATGATAGGCGCAATGATAGGTCTGTCACCAACATCGTCAAGCATCCAGTCTCGTCGCACAACCAATTGTCCCTGACTGTTGCAGGTGAGATAGTGGTCAGGAACCATCTTCTGCGCCTGCGAGTCTACCTGCTGAAATAGAGTTGCACCACCTGCATCAAGACGCATTGCATCGTAGTCGTCCCCGTCTGCTGGCAGGATAAAGTCCACAACTTCCAGTGCAGTTGAGTGCCAAAACAGGAGATAGTGCAAACTCTTATTCATATCGAGACTTGGCATCCAAGACCAGAGGGAGTCACTCTCTTCTCGTTCGAGTGCCTGTGGGAAGCCAGGAAGTAGATTCAATCTACCTGCCGCATCAATGCAGTGAATGGTGGTGTTCTTATCAACACCCTCCTTCTTCCGCATCACAGAAGCATTCTCATTGTCCATCCACCCAATAAACTTCATGTGACTTCTGTCACTAGGGTCGCTTGCCTCCCCCCACCAGAACATAACAAGAGTTCCATCTGGGTAGGTTGTGCGAGATAGGGGACTCTGCAGTTGAATGTCCAGCGTCTGACCCTTCGCTTCGAGACTCTGCGAGACCTGAAATGTCTCAAGAGTAGTGTCATCGTCTGGGTCAACAGCAAGCACAGGACACCACGCAGAGTGTGGCTTCCCGTTACTGTCAACGATATTTAGATTCACCCAACGAAAGCCAGCAGGGAATGTTGCAGTGATAACAGCATCCGTACTTGCACCAACAGTGATAGTCCCATCCTTCACATCCCAGTTGTAGGTAGAGATAGTAGCACCGTCTGCCATAGCGAAAGACAGGTTCACTCCCCCCTTTGGAAACTGAACCGTGATGACGTTTGTGTCTGGATTGATGTATCCGGCAAACCCTGGCCCAGTGTTGGCTACTGGAGAGATGTTTGTATTGTTATCGCCAGCAGGGATATTGCTGTCCTTGAAGTCATTGCCAAGGTCAATATCCTCACCCTCACCCAGGTCGAAGTAGGGAATCTTTGCCCACACTCGCCAGTCATCCAGGACAGTGATATAGGCACCATCCATCACATCTATCGTACCATCCTCTATCCCACGAGCAGTTCTTGGCAGGGGGATATTAGTAGCGTCTGCCAGGTACTTAACACGAGTGCGTCCAAGGTCGTCCAGACCCTCGGCAGTGCCCAGGAGCAGTGTCTGGTAGGGATGGATGTCTGTGTAGGCACCGAGTGTAACGCCATCGTAGGGGAGAGTGTTAATAGGATAGGTAATTGCACCAGCCAGATTGACTCTCGCCTTGAACACTGGCTCTGGACTGTGGATATAGAGATGGTGTTGTGAGTGTTTCATTCAGCAATCTCAACCAAGTCTGTTACATAGACGATTACATTCCTAAGAAAGAAGTTGTCCCACTTTGCATCCTGACCAGGCTCTGGCCTGTGTGCAATCCCATTATACTTTCTCCAGTACAATCTGTCATTCCTAGCGTAGATAGTTACCGGAGAGAAGTAGTTATCGTTCAGACCAAACTGACCAAGGACTTGCTGATACAGAGTGTCGCTTTCTATCATCTCAAAATAGTAGCGTGCAAAACCACCCTCATCGTAGATGGTTCCGTTAATCCCATAGTGCCTCTCAACAGGTGCAATCAAGTCTGCTCTTGGTTGCTGGAGGATAATATCCATATCAACAAAGGCAACATCGTGACCTATCGCCACTCTATATGGTAGATGTTCTGGCATTAGAGAGCCTCCATATATTCTATAACTCTTTCAATAACATCATCAGCAACCCTCTCTTCAAAACCCTCTGTCGTGGTTACTCGGATTGCACCATTCTGGAAAGTGATATTATTTCCTGTTGCACCAAAGCGAGTGAAGTCACCATCCCTGGTTGTACCGACGCCAGAGGCAGAGTAGGATGCTGTAGGTGTGTAGCCAAGACTGCTGCCATAGTCTAGCGGGATATTCGGCCCAGTCTTGGGGTCATAGTTGTAGCGACCAGGGTCACTCTGAACAAGCAGTCTTGCCTCTATCATATCAACAAAACCATCAAACCAGTCCTCAATCAGCTTGTCCCTAGCCAACATCTTCTCGGTCATGCCTTCAATGAACAGACCTGTCTTATCTAGTGCTAGTGCAAACTCTTCTTCCAGGACTAAACGCTCGGCTGCTGCCTGTGTTGCAAGTTGAGAGAGGCGCAGACTGTGCTGTCTATCCATCTCGGCAAGCTGTTCGTTGTGGTCTTCTGCTTGTCTTGTCAATCGAATGCCACGGTCTACATCTTCGTCTGCAAGCTGCTGCGCTCTGTTGCGGCGCATGTCTTCCAAACGCTTTGCATCAGCCTCTCGTGCATCCTGCAACTGCTCTGCGTGCGCTTCTCGTGCTTCCTCAGTCTGTTCAGCGAGAGACTCCTGAATCTCATCAACCTGTTCGTTGTGAGCCTTCTCTGCCTCTTCGTTCTCTTCCTTCCAGCGTTTTCGTTCCTCCAGGATAGCGATAGCATCCAACTGACCAGCAGCCTTCAGCAGTCTGTCACGATGCGCTCTCTCTCGCTTCTCCCTATCATCGTTGTACTTCTCCTCAACGTCTGCCAGCTTCTCATTGGCATCCTCTCGCATGTCTGCAAGAGCTTCGTCAAGGTTTTCCTGTGCTTCCGCTTCCCTGTCAGCAGCGTCTTCTGCCATCTCAATAATACTGCGCTGGAAGTCTCTCTCACCCCTTGCTCGTTGACGAGCGAAGTCTTCCTCTTCTCGTGCAATGCTCTTGGAGTAGTTGCGGATAATATCAGCACGCTGACTCTCGTACTGTTCAATCAGTTGTATTCTGGCTTCGCCAGTTCGTTTCTCTAACTCCTCAAACTTATCGAAGTAATCTGCCTTGATTGCATCTCGCTCTTCATTTACAGTGCTGGAACCTGTAGGAGGTGGGAGAGCAAGGGCTGCTGCGTGAGTATCGGCCATGTGCGCTGGTTCACCACCAAAGGCACGACCCTCAGAGCGTCTTCGTAAGTGGATATTCCAGTCTTCATCAACTTGGAAAAAGGGGTCTACGGTAAGACCTCGGTTGCCCTTTATATCATTCTCAAGACGCCATGCTTCCTTATCTTCCTGAACTTGACGTGCCTTGTCGATAAGGTCGGATGCCCTGTCAAGTTGCTCAGAGATGAACTCGGCTATGTCATCAAGAGGTTCTTTAATTGCCTGACCCATTGCAAGACCAAGATTTGCCCACTCCTTGGCAAGAAGCTCTAGTCCAGTTGCCTGACCCTCAGCACTTTCTGCCAGTTGACCAAACTTGTCATTCATTGCATCCATGACTGCTATCTGGAATGCAGTCTCACGAGTCATTCCAGAGTTTTCTTCACGCAGCTTTTTGATGCGCTCCTGCACCTCCGAAATGCCAAGACCAATCTGGTCAAGGCGTTTGAAGGAGGTGTTGGACATGGCAAGCTGCGTCTCTTGGATGACGTAGTCTTGCGGTTTTCCTAGCGCAATTGACGCACCACGAGTTGCCTTAACGAATCTTTCGACCTCTGGGACAGAGTCTGCGTAGCCAGTTGCTAGAAGTCTGGTAATGTTAGCCAGAGCAGTGGAAGCATCGACAGCATCACCAGAAGACTCTTCGTACTCTGCAAGGAGCGCATTCAGTTTCTCCTGAGAACCAGCAAGTTGCTCGGCAGCAAGACGCTGTCTATCGTACTCTGTAGCACGCTGTGCGCCTTCGCCAGCAGCACGAATACCACCTGCTAGTGCATAGCCACCAACGCCTATGCCGAAACCACCAGCAAGACTTGAGACAAGCCCACCAGCAGCACCACCACCACCCATGCCGAGAAGTCGTGTAAGGATATTTCCACGACCACCGCCACCAGGAGGAGTGCCACCAAAGGCAGGTGGCCTTCGCCCACCACCGACAAGGAAGCCTGCATTCTGTTGACCAATAACAGGAGAGAGTTGGGCAAGACTAATCTGGCGAGATGTCATCCCGCTCATTCTCATCTGTCCACGCTGGAGACGTGCCTCTGCACTGTTTAGTGCCTTGGCAATCTGCTCCTGCATCTCAATGGGTGCTTGCAGAGAGCGGTTGATGAGACGGACAATCTCGTTGCTGTCCTGTTTAATGCCAGAACCAAAAATAGCAAAGTTGCGTCGAGCGTTAGACTGCGCCTGCCTCCCTTGCTTCTCTTCATCACGCATCAACCCTCTAGTTACTTGGGCTGTCTGCTTGTCTCTGGCTGTCCTTGCCTTCTCATACATCTTTTCTTCAGCGGCAAGAACTTTGTTATTACTTCTCTCTGCCTGTTCAAAGAGTCTGAAGTAGTCTCGCTCTCTCTTCTCTTCAAAGTCTCTCTTCTGCTTTGCATCACGCTCTGCTTCCCTGAATAATTTCTGGTTAGCTCTCTGCGTTTCCCTTGCAGAACGGTCTTGTTCTTTCTTGAGTTTCTCTTCTTCTCTTGCTCGTGCTATCCCCTCAACATCCCTACCACCAAGGGAGAAGGGTCTTGCACCACCCGTTGCAAGGAAGCGAGATTCTTCTGGATTGAACCTTGCACTAAGTTGCTCCATTAGTGCTTCTTTATTGGTTAATCCAAGAAGACCTACCATCGAGTCACGACGACGTGCCATTCTGTCGCCACCGACTGCATCAAGAACTCTGCCCCTTACATTGGGATGCGCTCCAATAGTCCTGTCGATGACAGCTTGAATACGAGCAGTGTCTCTTGCACGCTGACTCATAGCCGTATTGAAGGCAGCATTGCGCTGGCGTAGTTCTGAAACAAAGGCAGCAGTTATCCTACGCTGTGTTCCCTTCGCTTCTTCCAGGTCAATTCGACCACGACGATTTGCTGCCTGACGAGTTGAGAGAGCATCTTCAGATTCCCTGGCATTTGCACCACGAGCAGAGATGTTACGCCCACGCTGTACTTCAGTATTGAGACCAAGAGCCTTGACACGCTCACGACTATCACTCTTCAGTGCTTGAGTAAGGTCATTGCTTGCCTGTGCAATTCTTTTGTTGGCAGAGGCAACAGCAGACGCCTGCTTATCAGCATCGTTGGCTAAATTCTGAGTCGCCTTCTTAGCCTCTGACTCAATCCTTTTCAGTCTTCTCTCAGCAGCATCAGCACTGGTGGTGAGGCTAGAAATGTCCATGTTAAGGGACACTGAGCCAGTTATATTCTTGTCACTCACTGCATCTTCTCCTCTCCAGGTGCCTGATACTTGTACATGCGAACACCGCTGCCATTCTTACCAATCCATGACAAGAATGGTGCCCATGGGTTATTGTTTGGTTCTGCTTCCTGCAATGGTCTTGGGAGACGAAAGTCCTCGTCAAGCAAACGTGCCAAGCTGTAACGGGGTTTGTATTCAACATCCCTCCCCATTCCTGTCTTGACACGCTCTTGTAGTGCATTTTCAATTGTCACACCAAACCAGGTAACAGCGTTGTCAAGCATCCATGCTGCTATCGAGTCCTCTTCGCCAAAGACATCACTCGGTAGGAGGTGGTACGTCTTCGACTTCTGCCACAGGTTCCACATCATCCTCTTGTTGGTAACGAAAAGTGACCAGCAACTCCGCTGGCCCCATCGCCAGCCGAAAAATCCAACGCTTCTCAGCGAGGGTAAGCTCTTCTACTTTCGTATTGTCTGCGACAGCCTTCTTCACAACGAACTCCATTGCCTCCAGCATGGCGAGTGCCTCTGCTGAGTTGCCACGCTGCTGTCCAATGAAATCACGCAGTTCACGGTCAGCCAGTTCCTGGTAGACACTCTTCACAACCAAGGGAGTGAGAATGTCCGGCATCTTGCCCTCACGCAGGAGTGCTGGTGTATCGACAGACTTGATGCGAACGATACGGTCTGTTCCTGGCATCTTCTGTTCTACACCACGAGTACGCATCTCACTCAACACTTCCGTAGTGGAGCGTGTGTCTTTCTTATCAGCTTTCTTAGCCATGATTAGTCTCCATTAGAGTGCAACAATATTAGCAGGCGGCATGACGGTGATGGCAACGTCAGTTGGGTGGGTGATGAAGTTAGCAAGACCGAACTCTTCATCGGGGACGCACTGGACTGTCACTTCGGGAGTAGAGAATGCACCAAACTCACCCTGGAAGAGGACAAAGTCGGACATAATCTTACACTTGGGAAGGAAAATCCAGGTGTCACCAGTTTCCTCAGAGAGAGCCTTGATAATTGCACCAAAGTAGGGCATTCGCTCTCCACCCAAGAATTGGGTATTGAAGACTCCAGTGGGTGGTGCATCCTCAACAGCAGCCTCTCCTGTCAGGATTGCCAGTACGGAAGGGTTAATCCCAACGAAGCGTAATTGAAGCTGCGCTCCTGTTAGACGACTTGCAGCCGCTACGATGGTGTCATCACCGTTGGCGATTGCACTAATCACCTGCATGGTGGCCTGTGCCATCTGCACGCCCATAACGTCTGTTACAGTTCCATAGAACGGTGCTACATCAGTATTCAACCATGTAGCAATCTTTGCATCATTTAGACCAAACTGTGGTGCGCCAGTTTCAAATGGCATCTTCTATCTCCCTTTTCTACGTGCTGATGCTCGTCTAGCTCGGTGATGACCGATTGGTGTCATCTCGTAATCTTCTAAATTCCTCTCAAAAGCAACGTCAGACTCAGGTCTGCGTTTTGCTCTCGCTTCTTTACGACTAGAAGTCCAAGACTCACCTCCTGCCGCAGTATATTCCTCAAATCGCTGCTCTGGAGTAGTTTGCTCGCCAAAGATAATCCTGTCACGAAACTGCTTCAGGTTAGCAATTCTACGAACATCATTAAAGAACTTATCAGCATACCTCTCTGTCGCTGGCCCGATAATAGCGTATCTGCCACCATTGGCAATCTCCAGGAAGACTGCGTAGGGAACATTCTTGCCGTAACCAAAGGTAAGACTGACAACTGGCATACGCTGTGAACGATACTCTTTATCGAAATCGTTCCTGCCAGTGAAGTTCGGTTTTGACTTCTTCACGCCCTTAGTTACAGACTGAGGAACAATGACAGTGGACGTTGTACTTCTACGCTCTGCGATAATCCTAGCTTCCTCGATTGTAAACATTCCCGATTCAACTTTGGGAAGAAGTCTTTCTAATGTTTGTTCGTAACCAACAGTGTTCGCTTGGCGATAGTCGTTCTCTGCCTGTCTTACTGCCCTCTTGTAATCAGACTCAGCTTGCGCTATAGCATCAGAGGTCAACTCTGCTCTACCCTTGTTGTATGCCTTTTCTTCGCTATCATCAACAGTTACATGGAGACCAATGCGTGCAGGCACATTGCTGGCAGCAAGAACACCCCTCTTAACCAATCTGGCACGAACCTTTGCTGACCTGTCATTCCAGGGTGCATTTTGCTTCATCCATGCCTGCGCTTCGACCGCATACTTCTTAGCCCTGGCACGAGAAGCATAGAAGACAGCACCTGCGTACTCATTAACCAGGTCTTTCTTCCAAGCGTAGGGTTGAACATTCCACTGGAAACTCATGGTGTTGCTGTCCTTAGACCTGTTACTCGCCAGTCCTGGCGTAGTGCAGTGCTGTTGGCAACTGGCCCCATGTCAATGTAAGCTGGCGTTTCAAATTCCCACCAAATCTCGTAGGAATCCGACAAACGCTCTCCCTCAAGAATTTCGTAAGTGCGATGCTTTGCCAGTGCTATCTCAGTCTTTCCACGTCTCTCATAGAAATAGATATAGACCATTTGAGATGTAGCGGCAAACTTACTCTTCAGACTGCGAACTCCACTAATAGGGATTAGTGCATCTTCTCGAACAACAGCACAAGTGAGAAGAAAACCAGACGCATCAAATGCCGCCTCTGTTGGACTATCGTCTCCACGCTGAATGCCCTCAACACCAACCTCTTCATCAGTGTAAAGACCACCTGGCAAGAGTGTCATGAGTTCTGTATCAGCACGAAGTAGAGTGGCAATCTCCAATTCTCTCGACACGGTCTCTAACCAACCCCTTCAGCATACGCTTGAATTGCACCATGCATCTGTCGATTAACTTGAGTAACAGTGTACTCTACGCTATCTAAGATAAACACATCCCAAAGGCGAATATCAGTGTCAGGAAGTGTTGGGTGGTCTTTGATACCAAAGATTGTTGCACGACGACTTGTACTGTCACCCGCATCAGATGTTGCATTAGATATAGTGTTGTCCAGTTCAATACGCACTGTCTGCGCTGCCTGAGTAACACCTCTCCTGTCAAGTTGAATACTGGTCGGTTTATCTTGGATACGTGCCCACTCAACCTGCGCTCTGAAGGGAGCCTGTGCAAGAACAACACTTGTACCAGATAGCATTGCACCAAGGTCTATCACTATGCACCTCGCCTGCCAGAGGCAACGCCAAAGAAGAGCGGGGCGGCGACGTTCTCAACTGGGTCTGCCACCTTGTCTACTTCAGCGGTTGCCTCTTTCAATAGCTCACCCAGATTACCAAAGACCTTTGTCAAGTCTTCCTCACTCTGGTTCTGTGCATATCTGCCGAGAAGGGCAGCAGAGGAACGAATGCCTTTTAGAACGATTACACGAGCATAGGCAAGCGTCTTGGCTGTGTCGTTGGGATATTTCTCACTCGCTTCGTCAAGATATTCCTGAGCAACCTCATCGCTAAGAACGGACTCACTTGTCCCAACATCTCGACGCAGTCTGTTGTACTCAATCGGGTCTACGACAATCGCCATGCTCTGCCCCCTACGTTACTCGACGTGGTTCTCGAACAACCGCTGTCTCTCGTTCTGTTCGCCCACGAAGACCTGCTCGGTCTTCCTCTTCATCGGTTGCCTTACGAAGTGCAGGAGTCTGGTTACGAGTCCCTCGTGAAACAGGTTCCTCTTCGCTCACAACCAAGCGACCCTCAGCAATAAGACGCTTCACCTGTTTCGTCTCAGCGACAGAGAAGGTGCGACCATCGTTGGCAATGAAAATCTCACCACCATCGTGCGCTTCATCCTTCTCCCAGAGAGCGACACGATGGTCGTCCCCTGCACCCTTCACGTTGATTTTCTTCAACTTAGCCATTGTTTATCCCTCCTACGGGACTACATCAAGAACCTTAGAAGCGTTAGGGTCAAGGACTGCGAAGGCACTGTTCTCGGTCATCGTGATGACTTGAGTTTGATTTGTGATGTATCTTTCAGTTTCACTGATTTCAGAACCAATCTCAGTGATGTGTTCCAGTGCAAAGCGACGGTCGAAGGCGACCAGACGGTCAGCAGGTGCTTCGTCTGTCCAAGCGTAGCGAATACCATCAGCAGTGGCGTTGATGGGAGTAAAGCTGTTCCCAATACCAGCGATGTCGAAGTTCGCCAGAGGGATATTAGCAGTACCCAAGTTCAACATAATCAGGTCGAGAATGTCGGTCAGGTTAGCAAAGATAGTTGTCAGTGCGTAGGGGGAAGTGAAACTCATACGGAAAGACAACCAGGAGCGAAGGTCAAGCGTGCCCGATACACCACCCAGTGTAGTGATGTCCACCACTGTAGCAGCGGTATTAGCATTGCCGTCACCGTTGACCAGAACGTCGATAGCAGCAGAAACCTTGTCAACCTCACTCTGGAGTGCTTGCCAGCGAATCCACCACGCAATCTTGTCAACACGAACACGACGCATCTGCTCGTAGGTTGCACGAAGACCACGACCGTATTTCTTCAGTCGAATGGAACGCTCACTGGTAACCAGGTTAGCCATCGGGATTTCCGCAGACTCACCAACACGATACATGCGAACTGCCTCTTCATCGTAGTTGATGAAGGTAGAGCGGTAGTCCTCGCCACGAATGGGTGTCGTTGTCGCTACAACTTCATTGAGAGAGATAGCAGGAACGAACTGATTCTGCCACAGCGGGCCAACGTCTGTGTAGGGACGTTCAAAGGTGTTGAGTACAGCATCGCTGCTCAACAGGATAGCACGCTGCGCTGGTGTGGCGTATGCCACTTTGCGCCACTCTCGTGCATAGAACTCTGGAAACAGCGCACGACCAGCAGGCGTGTCAACGAAGACACCACCCTCACTCGCCCAGTAGCCAGCAGCAGGGTCTGAATTGGTGACAATCCCTGCCTCCCGCAACTGACGAGAGAAGGCGTTACCACGCTCCCCTGCTGGCGTTGGGTCAAGGACTTCCAGATAGTTCGCCAGGGGCATCCCTGCTTCAACTGCTTCACGGTGTAGCGTGATTGCAGTATCTGGTTTGTTCAGGCGAGAATGAATCTCGCTAGGTGTTAGCTTCTCAGCCATTTCATTCCCTCCTGTTAGGTTGCACTGTCTAAGCGAACGACGACAGCGGTCGGGTCAGTGGCATCAACAATCGTACCACGACTGACGATAGTGTTGGCAGCGGTTGCAGCAGCAGCAGACTGAATATAACCCTCTGCACTCGCTGCGCCCAGGTCGCCAACGACCTTTGTGCCAACGGTGAGTGTTGCAGCATCTCCACCAGGGAGAGTAACGTATCCACCCGTTTGCACTACACAAAACCCATCCTGCTCTACCTTGATGAGTTTGCCCATAATCCCTTCACCGTCGCCAGCAAGGGTTACGATTGCATCGTCTTCAAGACTGACAGCAAGCCCAACCTGGGCAGCACCACCAGTTTCTGTATCATCGTACACGATGGTTGCATCGTGGGAGAAGGTCTCAGCTTCGTAGCCAATGCCCTCAAAACTAATCGCTGCTCGTGGGTCAGCCATTTCTTACTTCCTCCTACCCGTTAGGGTCAATAGTTCTAAGCGAACGCACCGTCAGGAAGGTACTCGTTCTTGACAGGCTTCTTCGGTGCCTCTTCCGCAACGTCGTCCAAGGATGCACGACCCGCAGGGAGAACAGTGTCAGCAGTCTTCTTCCAGTCGGCCTTCATACGCTTCACAACTGTCAGGGGAGAGCTATTCAGGGTAGACTCGTAGGTTTCCTTATCGAAGTCATTCCCATAAGCACGCACACCCTCTGCCAGTGCTTCAGCAATTAGGTCTTTCCGATACTGACGACCCTCTTCCGCTTGCGGTTCTAATTCCTTTACACGACCAGCCAACTTCTGGATATATCCTACAACATCTTCGTCCGCTACGGTACTGCGGTCTTCCTTTGAAAACATTCCTGCTGTCTCACACACATCAAGGATGCGCTCGAAGTCTTTCTCTTCCATCAGTCTTTCTCCTCCCACAATTAACTCTTGAGTCCCAAAATCAATAGCATTCAGTCTTTCAGAATTACCAATTGTAAAGGTATTATCGCTCGTTGTTATTCGGTAGTCACCCAAGGGAACTGTCACAGAATGCACTGTCGGTGGCACTGGCAGCTTCACTCGGTATCTCTGTTCCAACTGTTCAACCTGCTTCTGGTTCAGTTCACCAGACTTTGCAGCACGCTGTGCTTTAAGAATCATTGCCTCTGGTGTGCTACCATCGAAGACTCCGGAGACTTCACTCAGTCGAGCATCCTCAATAGTGAAAGTGGAGAGGATAGTTCGGACTGTATCACCCTGCTTCTCTTCGTACTTAATTCCAGGATAGTGACGACACTCCCAAAAGTCTGAACCACAGATGTCACAGACTGCTCTGCCACCGTGGAATCCGACGCTAACGTCTCGCAAGAGACCTGTCTTCATGCGTGCAATCAAATCATCAGTCTCAACAAGACCAGAGACAGTGTAGAAGTCTGATATTACACGCTGCTTTCCGTTTACTTCGTATTCACCTGAGAGGGAATATCCGATGGGGATTTCACGCCAGTTATGACCCTTCAGGAACGCTACCCCACGCTCTGCATCCTCTGCATAGTTCTGGAGAGTGGACTGGCTCATTCTGGTGAAGTGGGAGTCTAAGAGGTCGTTGGAGATTTCAGCACGCCAGAAGAAGGGAGGGTACGCTGCGATAGTCTCTTCGTCAAAGAAGTCTCGCTCCGTGACAAGACGCTTCAGTTCCGTCTGTCGTTCTCTCGGTGCTAGTCGTACCCTGGCTATGTGGGAAAGGATTAACTCTTCATTTTCCATTAGATAGGCTCCACATGTCGATTATCCAGTGCAAAGGGTTGCCTGTTGCCCCAGTTTGCCTTGAGAAGAATTTTATGGAACTGTGTGGACTTACAGTTCTCGCACTCTTCCGGCTTCTCTTCTGCAACCTTAGCAAGGCCGCAGTTTACGCAAACGTAGGAAATAGGAATATTCAGGCGTTCGTCTTTCTTCGGGCCTTTCTTAGCCATGTTGCACTACCTTTCCATTTCCATTGAAAGTTGCACTAAGAATACCAGAATCTCCAAATAAAGCAATACCCCTGTCATCACTGTTCTGGTTTAGTGCCTCTTCACCGTCATTATTATCCTCAATCAGTTCAGTTTCTCCCTGCTCCTGAAGAGGTGCTTCAACGAATGCATCATGACCAACAGCCATCTGAGATGCTTCATCCTGCGAGACATAACCTGCTTCGTATGCAGAGCGAGCATTCTGAATCTGGAGAGTAAGTGTTTGCTGGTCTCGCATCATTTCACTCGCTCGTAGTTCTGCAAAGCGAAATTGCACCTTCGCCTGGATACCCTTCGCCTGCAAACTGAGTTGGAAGAGACTGTCTAACATATTCTCCATTAAGTGCTGGATAGACTTAATACCAGCATTATGGACTTCCCACTGTCTGTTGGAATCTGTTTCACTTGCACTATCACCAGTTCCCATAATCAGTGCATTACTCTTTAGCGCACGAGTTGCCATCATTTCCAGTCGCTCAATCAGCATAGAGATTGCGCTAATTGCATCAGAGTCCGCAGTGCCAACGGGGGTTCCCAGTTCAAAAATGTCTGTATGGATAAATGCATCGTCCGGTTCAAGTGCAGCGTAGGCAGTGCGAATCTGAGCGATAGCAGCAGCAACGTATTCACCAAGAGTGTTGAAGCCAGCCTGGTCAAAGCTAAACGCATCCATTGCCTGCTCAGTGTTGACTGTAATATCCAGACGTTTGTATCCCTGCTGCATAACGACTCTCTTCACATCGTGGAGCAGCGATAGGGTAAAGATTGTTGTAAATAGACCAGGAGCAGCCAGAGAACGTCCGTAGGGAGAAGCGGGGAGTGGGTCAACGGGGATGTATCGAAATGTAGGTATATCCAAGGAGATGAAATCATTGCTCTGCTGCTGTCCTGGTTCCCAGACTTCCTTCATCAGTGCATCTGGACGCTTTCTGAACCGAATACTGTATGGGTCTGGGGTAGCCAAGTCGAGAGTCTCGCTTGCACCACCGTCAAGAACCAACTCAGCACAGATTGCACCACGTAGGAATGCTCCGATAAAGAGCCTGTTAATTACCACATCAAATGCGCCATGCTTCTCTCGCATACGGAAGAGGAAGTCGTTGAGGTGCAGCATTGCTGCCTCACTCTCGGTCTTCTCATCCGTTAGTTCGTAGGCACGAATTTCATACCCTGGATTACACAGGCGCAGGAAATCCCAGATTGCACGAGACACTTCAGGAGAGAGGTCTGCAAGCAAGTCTAGCAGTTCTTTGGGAGTAGAGGTGTCCAGCGTTGCAACGTCGAGGTCTCGTAGTCGCCAGAATCCTTCAGGGTCTTCAGGTTGCACTAGAACCCAGTTGCTGGATGTTAGTGCAGTTGCGTCGTTGGTAGAGGTTCTGCCAGCAGGAATAGGACGTGGGTCTGGGACGCTGCTAGTCTGTGCGACTGCACGTTGCACTGATTCTTCCCTGTAGGGGACGAATACTGCTCGAAGCCACTCAAATAGATTCATTAGAACCCCCATCCCTGAGAACTGCTAATTAACAATCCCGCTGTGTGACCACCCTTGACCATCTGGTCTCTCCCCGCCTGTGCTAGTGCAAAGCTGTCCGCTCTGTCGTCATGGAAACCAGACGGTGCTGAGAGTGTAGCCGCTTCAATACTACAGAGTTGCTCAAAGGTCTTCATATTGTGGACTATCTTAACACTCCCCAGTTCTGGTTCATCCATATTTGCAGAGTCCCTGAAGTGTTCAGTGCAGATAGTGTAGAGGATAGTCTTCCCCAGTTTGCTGCTCAACCACCCTGCCTTGGCACCCTTCCGCTTATTTCTACTCTTCTTATCGGACTTGTGAGTATCTGCATCATGTCCAAGAAGGAGTCTAGTGCGTCTTGCATTCTGCTCTAACCACTGAATCACACTGTGACCGTGATTGTTGCGCTCTACCATTACTGGCGCATGGTTGTAGAAGGTGCTTATCTGAGTGATGTAGCTTGCAAAGATTGCTGGTTCATACTTCCCTGCCATAGTAGCACACTCTTCCCCTGTTGTGACATCCACCACAGTAGCAGAGCTATCATCACTGTTAGGATTACCCTCAGCAGGGTCTGCACCGACAATATATCTTACTCCTGGCTTTGGTGCAACATATATGTCAAAGTTCGGTAGTGCAGGACTGCCCTTAACTCGTATAGGTTTCATCTCAGAGTAGCACATCTCAATCCAGACGGGTGGTATTCTCTTATCCAGTGTTCTTGCGCTGAGAGCCTGTGCATCATTCTCTGGATATTGTTCATAGAGGTCATCAAGACTGCCAGTTCGACTTAGAATATCCCTCTTCTGCCTGTTATACCAGTCTGCATCTCTACCAGGGTGTGCATTCCAACCCAGAAAGAGGTGATTCCAACCGTTATCACCAGCCTTTGCACCAGAGTAAACCTTCTTAAACTCAGAACCAGGTTGTGTCTTATCAACTCGACTTAGTAGAACCAGCTTACCACCATTGTCAATTGTCGGCTTAACAGAGCGCATTAGCCTGTTTAAGTCCGGTGACAGGTCTGCTTCATCAACAATAGCCAGCGTAGAGACGTAACCATCCCCTGCACTGGTTGGGAATGCACGTACAGCAGAACCATTACTCAGAATCCACTCATGACCAGAGTTCACATCAGTCTCATGTCCTGCCTTCATCCAGGCAGGGAGCGAGTTAAAGATACCACGCAGACGGTCTTGTCCAAGCAGGTACATAGACTCCGTATCACGCCGACTGAAGATAGAGACTGCTGCTATAGGACGAAATAGTACTTGCCAGAGACCATAACTGAGCGTTAGCCAGGAGATTCCAAGTTGTCTTGCCTTTAGAATAACTGTCAGTTGGTTCTGGTGAATCCCGTCAAGAACACGCACTTGCTCAGGCCAGAGTCTGAATCGTATCCAGTCACTGCTAACGGAATCGTAGATATGGCAGTAGTTGTGAATGAAGTATGAATAGCTGCGATAGCAGCGACCCAGTTCTTCTGCCCTCTGCGGTGTTAACTCGTCTGGTCTTGGTTCTCTAGTTGTTTTGGTTCTGATTCGACCCATTTGTAGTCCTCTACATCCACTACTTCGCCACTACCCTTACGCATCGCTTCAATCAGTGCAGCAGAGTTCTTCATTGCACCCTCTCCCAGTTCGTGTTCCAGAACATTGCGTTCTGTATAACCACGCTCCTTGGCTTTTGTGCGTAGTATGAAGGTGATTGCAGTGATGTTACCCAGTTCTACCTGATTCAGGAGTTGATGCTCTGCTTCATCAAAGTTTTCTTCATCCAGGTCTTTCTGATATTTCTTGAGGGAGATGTTGTTGCGTACCTTTCTCTCCAAGACCTGTCTTGTAACGCCTAGTTCTCTGGAAGCGTGCAGCAGATTCCCCCTGTTATTCTTCAGTGCAACCTTTACCTGCTCCATTGTGAGGGGAACCAGTGCATCTTTCTTACGTTCTTCCTTTATGCGTTCAATAATGGCACCAGTAACATGCCCTTCCATCACTAACCTCCAGTCGTCTCTACCAACAAGTCATAGCCGTGCATAACCTTATCAGCAAACTTAGTAGTCTCCACAGGTGGAGTCCTACCAGTTGTAACATTTCCTACACCCCAGTTATACGCCCAGAGTGCTTTGTAAGTATTGGACTGTACCTGACCAAGGCACCAGAGGAAGTAGTATGCACCAACTCGTGCATTGTGGAGTGGGTTGAACGGGTCTTCCCCGCCCACCTTATCGCTCCACTCCTCCCAAGTGGGAACCATTAGTTGGAAGAGTCCCATTGCACCAGCACCACTCAGTGCATCTGGATTAAAGCTGCTCTCTGCCCAAGCAAGACTTGCAAGGAGTCTCCAGTCTAGTCCAGTCTCGTCTGCAGCCATCTTGATAGCATTCAAAACATCTTCCTCTTCCTGAACTACTACAGGAGCAGTGTTGGAAAGATAGGGAGCAGGGTTTGTATAGCCACCCCAACCATCTTTCCTGTTGAAGGGTGCTACTCGCATACCAAAGTGGAGGTGTGGCCCACTGCTGTTTCCTGTATTCCCAGACTTACCGATAATCTGTCCAGGAGAGACGGTCGTACCAACAGTGACAAGTTGCACTGAAAGGTGTGCGTAGAGAGACTCCCCCCAATCATGCACTAACTTCACATAAAGACCATAGCCATTTACATCATTAGCCACTTCTACAACACGACCACGGTCTACGGCAAGGATATTACTCCCAACAGGGGTGCCGTAATCAATGCCGTTGTGACCTTTCAGGGGCACACCATCCACTCTGTAGCGACCGTAGAACTCTGGTCTCAGTCCCCAACCCTGTGTGACGTAGCGATAAATAGGGTCTGATACAGGATGCACTAAAGTTGGAAATTGCACTGGCTTTGCTTCCTCTCTGGGGGGTTCTGTAAGGGGGTTCTCCCCCTTTCCTACTTTCTGAAAGAAAACAACCGTACTCGTATGCTCACTAGCATTAAAACCAGAGCCAAGGTCTGCACCCATCCCAATCCCACGAACCATCTCAGAGTCTTGACCGTCAATCATCACAGAGAACTCGTTTCTGGACGGGGACATTGGGAAGTTTGCACTGTAGGGTTCCCCTGATTTCGCTTCCGTCTTCACGGTATGAAAACCAGTCGGCCAGATAACCTTGATTGGGATTCCAACGATACGATTGCCCTGCTCATCCAGAACATCGAAGTAAATGTGGTGTCTCCCCTGACTCTGTTCCTTGTCCAACCACTCTATTCTCTTCACTTTCCAGGAAGCAGTGTTGGACTCGACTAGCGAAACTCCTCTTGCAGTCGCTCTCTCGTCTATTTGCCTCTCAAACGCTGTGGAAGGGCTAGAAGGTGGTTTGGGTGCGTTCTTGATAGATGGTATCAGAACTGTATTATCACTACCGTGCCCCGTCTCTACGTTGTTCTGGGAGGACTCCAGCGATGCTGCCAACGCAAAGTCTTTCAGTAGTTCTGGTTTATCTTTCATAGCCCATTTATCATGCGGCCATCGGTAGGTAATCAGACAGTAAATCTTCTGTGTCCCTTTTCGAGCATTCCAAGACTGGATATTCTTCGCTGCTGCCTGAATAACACCCGTATTACGGTCTTCCCAGACAGGGAGAACGTTAAACTCGGTGATGTAGAGGGGAATACGACGCATATCAGTGGGAATCTGCTCGATAGCATCTTCGTAAGTACGGAATCCAGAGTAAGTGGAGCCAAGAACACCACCCATTTCATCGTCAGAGTCTATGTCTTGCGGGTTCATAGAGCGAGTGTAGGCGTGGAGGGAGATGCCATCAGGGGTCACTCTGTCCCCAATTAGTTTCAAAACCTCTCTCAGATACTGAATCCAGGGTCTTCCATCAGCGTGATAGGGTGCCATTGCAGCAACTATCACTCTATTTAGACTGCTCATACTCTTCAGGAGTTGATAGGAACGAATAAAACAGTCTGCATAGTGTTCTGGAGTGATGTAGACGCCGTTTGGACGCTCCTGCTCATGGTTTGGTTCATTTCCAATGATGTATCCATGAACATTGGCAGTTGAACTGGCGAAATTACCAAGTCTGAAGGTATATTGGTCTATTTCGTTACGCAGGGGGATAGTTCCAGTAGTTCCATAGCCCCAGTTCGCTCGAACAAGCCAGTTTAGACGTGGGTCGTAGATGCGGGGAGAGGGGCTGTTGCTAAGCTCTGTCAAAGCCAAGCACCACCCCCCATTTGGGACAATATGGGAACCTTCTTCATCATGCATTCCGAGTAGTTTAGCCATCGTTTTCTTCCTTCGGAGCAGTTAAAATGCACCAGTAATATTTGTGTTCACTCTCTTTAAGATAGAAATATCCTATCCCAACCTGTGTTTGCCCTGCAAAGAAACTATTCAGACCAAGAATATGGGTTCTGTGGTGTTCTGAGTTCATCCAGGTCTCCCACATCTGCTCTATAGTCCCATTCCCACCGTAACCAAGACTCTCCACACTGTTATCTTCGCCAGTCCCATAGTAGGAAGGGAGTTTGTAATCAAAAGACCTGACCCAGTCGTTTGCACCTTGTCCAGAAGGGTGAACGTGTCCATCCCACCTGTTTTCCGCCTGGTCTTTGAGTCTTTCTACTGCTGCACGCTCCAAGACTGTATTCCAGTGCATCTCTTTTCTTCCCTGGTCAGGGTGGAAAGACATTTCCCAGAATACAGTCTCAGACTTGTTTATTTCCGCACCATTATAGACTGCCGGAAGCCATACCTTGTTCACAGATTACCACCTTGGAATGCAGGTGTACAGTGCCAGTCTGTAGCAGGATGGCAGACCCTAAGCGGTGGGTGCGGTGGAACCATATACATAATACAGGACTCCTGTGCAGTGAACAGTGCAAGGACTAAGAGAAGAGCGGCAGTCCTGCCAATTGAAAGGCGAGAAAGAGCAGAGCGATACCGATAACAACGGGAATGATTATATTCCAAGGGTGAGTCACTCGACTCTCTCTCAGCAGCCAGTTCAGTGCCCACACTGCTCCCGCTGCCAGGAGCAGGTAGATGATTAGTCGAACGAAAGGGTCTGCAGGAAACAAAGCACACCTCCTTTGATTATCAACTGTTCCAATTAACTAGAAACCATATCCAAAAGTTCATTTTACCCTCCTTTCTTTTCCTGAGAACGCATCTGGACTATCGTAGGGCCACGAGTATCTTCACGAACCAAGGGAGTCCCGTCCTTATCTTCTGGCTGCGCCAGAGCAGTTGTTCGTGGATTACTGAACGCTGCAACTGCGATTGGTGCCAAGACACCAACAAAGCCAAGGATAGCAGCGGTCTGTTCGTTGGTTAGTTCAAACCCGAATGCTACTAGCAGTGCGATTGCTGCCGTTACAATGGTTACTATAGTTGCACTAGACCAAATTGGTTGATTACTCATTTCCTGCATCCCTTTCCGATTGTAAAGAACATATCTACGAAAACAGGGTCTTCCTCTGGGTTGTGTCCCCGAATTGCCAGTACTCTGGCATAACTCCCTGGTGACAGTTCCGGTACAGTCCAGGGTATTTCGTGGTCAAACTCAGACTCGTGTGGATGAAGTCTTGGTTCGAGGATTCTTCCAGTGTTATTCAGATTGTAATTCTCACCAATGTCAGTTACGGAGATGTACATCAGAAGGATTGTTGGACGCTTCACTATAACGTGATTGCGGATTGGAATTTCTACTCCAGGACAGACAGGGACTAGGGGAGATTCGTTAAGACTTGTTATCATGATAGGAGGTTGGTCAAAGACTGTTCTGAATCCTAGTGCTATCACCATGAAGAGTCCAACTGTACAGAAGGAGATTATCATAGCGTAGATAATTCTCTGTCCCCAAGGAGACAGGGGGAGAAGAACATCCTTCGTTACATTTTCCGTCATATTTAGACTCCCCACCTCTGATATACAAGGATAGAAGTGGCAAACAGTAGTAGTGTGCATAGAAAGGAGACTCCTAGCAGGACTCTGCGATTGAATAGTTGGTTCGCCTTCATCACACCAAAGTCTATAAGTAGTTGGTCTACCTTCTTCGTTAGCATTCTCACAGTTGGTGCAAGACCTTCGACATTGTAGTCGGAGTTACCAGTCACAATTATTTCTAAACGCCTGACCAGGACTGCAAGAGTCTGAATATCTTCGTCCATTTTCCCTGGTCGTTCAATTGGCGGCATATAGCTCTCCTCTTCCGGTAGGAATAAGTAGGTTGCGTTCTGCCCTGGCTTTGCCGCTTCGTATGCTTCCCTATAACCAAGACCATTAGATAGACCTCTAGCAAGGATAACGCCAGTTATGAAGGCGGTTCTGTCAGGAACTTTCTTAACTGTACAAACAAGTTTAATGCGGAGTTCGTCATAGATTCCAAGAGCAACATTTCTGCTGGTGCAAGTATTTAATACTACAAGACTCGCTCCACAACTACGAGCAAGCGTTGTTAAGTCAGAGGTGGAGAGAAGACCATCGTTGAGATAGATGCCATTCTCATCGCCATGTGTAGCAAACCATATCACATCGAACGGTTCTGCTAGGATATTTAGGAGACCATGAACATTAGCACCCGCTCCTCGCAGTAACTTTGCGCTTAGCAGGTTAACTACCTGCTGCACTTCGTCAGGAGCGAGAGTTAGGTTTGTCTCTGGCGCAACGATTAGCGTTTTGTAGTTAGGCAAGCTCTTCTCCTAGTTAGAATTGTGCTATAATCAGGATACACCAGAAAATAGTAGTTGTACAGACGGAAAGGGACAAACAATGACTGAGAAGCAGGCAGAGTTAGCAGTAGAACGATGGGAAGCGATGACAGAGGCGGAACGCCTTGCTATTCGCAAGGAGATTGGTGTTGGAATGAGAAGCTACTGGTCTAGTTTAACGCCAGAGCAGAGGTCTGCTATCGGGAAGAAGGCTGCTGAGACCAGGAAGAGAAATAAACTCGCCAAAGCGAGAGGAGAAACGCTGTGAAGGGATTCAAGAAACACCCAGAAGCAGGAGACTCTGCAATCTATATCGGGAGTCCAAGACCACCAACAAGTGATATGGACGTTTGGTATCAGACTGTACTGGCTGAAATGTCCAATGCGAAGAAGAGAGCATATTTATATGGCGCAGATGCGGGGCTATGCGCTCGGCGCAATGTCTTGCTTGAACACAACACCTGGCTCCCCTCTGAGAAGAGTGCTGCTTCGCAAGCATACATGGCGATTGGTGTTGGGCTGGAGGATATGTTAGCGCAGGGACTACGGCGCAAAGACCTGCTCCTTGACCAAGGAAGGCGTTTAATAACAATTCCAGAAGTGAAGATTTCTGGGAAGATAGACTTAATCATGTTTGATGCAGAGGAGAATCTGTGTCTAACAGAGGTTAAGACCTGTGGAGATTTACCAGCAGAACCAAAACCAGTGCATCTTGCTCAGATTCAGATGTACGCCGCTGTCTCTGGGATTACTCGCTGCTGGCTTACCTACATCTCACGAAACGTGAGAGTAGACTTCGGAAGTAAACTTGCTATGAGAACGTTCAGAGTAGACACTTCCCAGGATATACTGAGACACAGATTCACAGTTGCACTAATCAGTGCTGAGTTGTCTCGCAGAGGTCTTCTCTCGCCAGTCCCTGCTACCTTTAGAAAGCATACAGAGTGTCACTTCTGTGAATTTCGTGATGCATTCTGCTGGGGGTCAAGACCAGGACTGGGAGGAGAGCCGCCACGACCACCCCTACCAGCAGTCTCGCCAGAAGACTATATAGCGTTAGAAAGACGTAGTCTTCTAGTAGCGGATAGTCTAGTCAGTGGTGAAGAGATAGCCAAGAGAAGGAGATTAACTCTGGAGGGTATTCTATCTGATGAAGATATTACTTTATCCAAAAAGATGAGGATAAAGATAACTACTATCCTTTAGTTATTTAATTTATATATATTACTAAAGAGAGAAGATGTTCAAGTCTTCTCTCTTTTATATTTATAGATTTAATATCTTCTTTTTAATACTATTACTTCTATATGTTTTATATGTATTGGTTAGATATAATAGTTATTACTTAGTACTACTATTGCTATGATAGTAGTACTAAGTAATAACTATATCTATATATACATATATATGTATATATTCTAGTGCATCTTCTAGTGACACTACAAACATACCAAATGGAATATATATGCACTATATATATTAACTACCTACTTTACAAACTATAACTACTAATATATAATATCAGGTAAGAAACGTAGTTTTTTAAACTTCCTTCCAGAGTATCTTTTGGATATTAAGTGTTAGTTATTAACTAGTTGTTTTCTATTCCACTATTACATTATAAAGACCCAACTCGTCTTCGCATAGTCACAAATTTACACGAGGGTGATACCCCATATATTGCACTAAATATACAAAACTCCCTACGCTATACCATGGCATAATGTTGGTGTAGCAAGAAAGCAGACGGGCGGCAAGCAGCCGCACTCATACGCAGTGTAAGGGACATGTATATGATACAGGTTTAGCGACAGCTTTATCCTATCCGCAAAATTGAATAATCATCGCCTGAGTCGCACGCTCATTATCGTACGAACCCATGCTATCTCGCAATCTACCTTCTTTTAGGTGTGGTAATCATAACAGACCACTGCTTAACGGTACGACGGGACAAATAGCCACAATTACACCTATGGGACAAGCGTACGCAAGAGTGCCAACCTCAGAGTCATACATACATAGATAGTACTTTAAATTGTATGTGTAGGGTATGACAAAGTGTTATGTAGTATGTAATACGTAGTATAGATAGATAGATGCACTAAGCATAGCAAAACTTAGTGCATTCATTGTGTCTATAGTGCATTTCATTCATTAAGGAGAAATACTCGTGAAACAACAAACATGGTCTGTTATCAAGATGGATACCCTACAGGTTACACAAGTTGAAGCTGTAGACTCACAAGATGCAGTATTGAAAGTCTATATCGAATTGTATGGCTATATGGCTGCTAAGTCTGCTTCAGTACGCATCATGCGTGACTGCACGATGGCAGGCGAAGACCGTCCACTCTTGGTTGCATATCACGACAATCGCCCTGTCCCAACAGCGTAGTTTATAGCCAAACGACTGCTTATCTCTATCCAGAGGTAGGCAGTAGTGTGCCTATAAACTTTCATTCTTTAAGGAGAAATTTCAATGTCCAACGGTACGCTCTACACGAATAACATCTGTGACCTAGTTGCCAGCAATGGCGTCTCTACTCTTCTTGGCATCTATGCGCAAGCGACAGTCAAAGAACTACGTGACGGTTTGGCATGGTATGCCACTGCCTTGGACGAAGCCAAGGTAATCGCAGATACCTACAGTCTGCCTGTCCTGACTGTAGTCCAGGTTGCGTGCGCCCTGTCCCCTCGCCTTCGTTGGGAAAATAACATGCTTGAAGCGGAGAAAGTGATTCGCTTCCATGCATCCGGTGGCACATTCCCTAGCATTGCGCTCTACGAGAGTGGCGCAATGAAATTGCAGCGCACGAAGGATACCCCAGAGAATGCAAAAGTTCTCTCTGACTTCGTCCAACTTCCTTGGTCAATGTCCGCCACTCGTGTCAATGTTCTGAAAGCACTGTGGATTCTGCAAGGTCACGTTTGGGTATTGCGTGGCAGCAAGGTCTCTTCATTCTGCGACAATATCCTAAATCACCTTACCAGTACCGCTGTGACCGTGGACAGTCACGCTATCCAAGCATGGTTTGGGCGCATGGAAACTGGCACCTACTCTGTGACCGAAAAGTATTACCGCATTATCGAGGCGGACTATCGCACAGCGTCTCGTGTTGTCGGTTGCTCTCCTCTGCAATTCCAAGCTGTGGTCTGGGTTGTCAAGAAACGTATTACAGCGCAAGTTAACAAAGCGATTGCCAAGGCGAAAAAGGATGGTATCGTCTGGACAATTGAAGACTTGTCACAGGCAGAACAGGATGCAATCGCCTCTGGTGAAACGACCTTTGAACATGCACAGCGTCGTGCATACTTGGCAAAGTTGGTCTAGTCTAGTGCAACCGTGAGCGGTACTCGACTGTACCGCTCTTTGAAACGATAGGATAAATCATGTTTGAAATCATTTTCGGTGTAGCAATCTTCTATGTTGGCGTCTTAGCATTCTTGTATGCTTAAGGAGTAGTTCACAGTGAAAGTCCTAAAATTAGTTCATCTTGTAATCCTAGACCAAACCTGGCAGCTAATCGTACTGTGCGTCTGGTGTAATTACCTTGCAGGCAGCCCCTTCTATACCAGTCTAGTTTAAGGAGAAATACCATGTTGAAACTCAACGAAGTACTGACAATGCGCCCTGGCGCAGCAGTCAAGTGTTACAGCGCAACCCTGCACTTGGTTGCAATTCTCACGAGCGAAGTCGTGTTTCGCTCTCCCAACACAGTCGTCCGCATCCCAAAAGTAGAATTTCCTCTGACAACCTGGAGCGTAAAGTAATGAGAACATTTGAAGTGTATTTAACAGACTCAAAGCGTCCAGTGTGGACGTATAAGACCAGCAAGGGATTCTATGCACGACTGCGTGCGCTTGCCGCTCTCCGCTCTCTGGTCAGTGTTAAGGTTTTGGTTGCTGGTATTGGCAACCAGTGGTATCAGGTTCACTTGAACCCTGAGCCTGATGTGCAGTGGTCTTCGGAACGTCTCTACTCTAAGGAGAAATAAAATGTACTTTCATGTGATTGAGAACTGCAAACGTGACGGTATCTCCGGCTATCGTCTTGTCAAGACGTACAAGAACCACTCTGCCTTAGTAAAGTGGCTACTTCGCACTGGTAAACCAGTGTGGGTAGAGAGTAGCAACCGTGATTACATCGTTGCAAACGGTGGTGTTTACGGTGGTCACACCGTATCGTACTGGAATACTGGTGGTTGGGGCAGTACAACTATGCCAGTGCTACCTATCTTTGGGAGAAAGTAAAATGTACAGTGTACACAGTGTGACGTTTCATGGAAACGTGCTAGTCGAGAATGTATCCCTACTCGACTGCATCCTAGTGCAACTTCTAATGCGCCGACGTTACGACTTTGAGTCTGCAATCTATGACGAAGATGGGTATATTGTCCCAGGCTCAGAGATTGAAGATGCACTGGAAGACCATCACAGTGCATTGTCGGTAGTGCATCCACTTACTGGTCTAATTTAAGGAGAAACCATGTTTACAATTCGAGTCATTCGCCCAGGTCGAGAGTCTCGGCACAGTGTGCAAACCTTGGTCAATGCAATGGCATATGCCAGTGAAGTGATTATCATGTCTCGTGGCGACTTGTTTGAGATAAGCATCGTTGACGAGACAGAGCAAACCGAAGTCAGTAACTATTTTTCACTCAATCGTGAGTGGGTGAAGGGAGAATAAAATGCAACCAAGGTACGCTGTGAAGTGTTCGGAAGGTGTAACGTACTATCTGACCTACAGCGAAGCGCACTTCTTTGCTCAGATAGAAGTCAAGAGTAATCCTGGGCAGCCTGTTTCAATCGTCCGCTGTGGTTGTACACGTAGCGATGACAAGATTATCGAGTCTTACGATGGTTCATTCTGGTTTAAGGAGCAATACTCATGAAAAACGTCGCTAATAAGACTCGCAAGTCTGACAATCCGTATGCAGCCTGGACAGACCCAAAGACAGGCTGGAAGTATCGTCTTCTGAAGTCTTGGCAAGCAGACAATAGCAGAGAGTATAGCCGCTGGTTTGTCCTGGTCGAAGGGTGGGGGACAGACATGGGCGATGAGTACTGCTCAAACATGCGGCCTGGTCTTAATCGTGCGATGGCAAGCAACTATGCAGAGGGTAACGAGAACTTTAGTTTTGATACGACAGTCTGGGCCACTGGTGGAGAGTTTGCAGCATGGGCATGGGGGGAATTTTAGAATGATTACACTTGAGCAGGCACAGGCACTACAGTCTGGCGACGTTGTCTGGTTGATGTCCTACCAGAGTGGGCAGGTGTCGTACACAGAACTCCTGGTCTATGAACCAGATGCAGACGCACTCTGGCAGGATAGGAGTATTGTAAAGTATCTCCGCTCTGCTAACTTTGGTGTCCCGACCTACATTTTCAGGGAAAACCTGGACGCATTCACACTGGAAAGGGGTAGATAGCATGAACACATTCCAGGCAGTGCAGTTGATTGAAGGTGGCGAAGGCAGCGAAGAGCAACGGCAGGAAGCGTGGCAGCACCTTGTAGATACTGGGACAGTCTGGTATCTACAGGGTAGTTACGCTCGCACAGCAGTGTACTTGATAGCCAGTGGCATGGTGCATCTTAGTGAAGATGCTGCAAAGAAAATGGAGGCAGCACAGTGAAGACAGATGTTACACGAAGTCGCAAGGTGTGGGACAAGGCAATTGAAGCAGAGCGCAAGCTCTCTGTGCAAGCAGCAACGAAAGACTCACAGGCAGCACGAGAGTCAGTAACCTTTGTGCTGACAGAGAACTGGTTCGGTGTTGAGTATGGCTATCTTGAGAGTGAAGATGAGTATTTACTGGACAGATTGGAAGTATTATCCAATCGCTACACAACATGAACACTACAGGTGAGATTTATACAGTGACAGTCTTGACTATCAACCAAGACAACGAGACGAATGAGTACCGCAAGGACTGCACTTTTGCAGATGCCCTAGGGATTATCGAAGAGGCTGAGAATGTAGCACAGCTTGCTGGTCTTGACTACTACTCAGACTACGACTGCTGGCAGCGCATCCTTCCAGACGGCAGTTCACAGTTAATCCGCATCGACTTGACGACATTCTCTGGTGAGCCTGTTCCAAGAGAAGACCGTGAGAAATATCAGTGGTGGACTAATCCTAGACTAACACGTCAGTATGTCACTGAAACGACGTAGAGACGCAGCGCAGTGTGTTAACAGTAGTTCTGGTGTGATTGTATCTATTGAAGATTATCGTTCAGTGTAGAGCGTCTGTGACGTTCAGGAAGGATTCTACAATGTGCAATGATTCACGCAGTCCACGTTTCCCAGGCGACTACGTCTCTGGTCGTGGTATCCACTACAAGATTACAAACGAGAGTGGCGGCACTCACGGTTTGTGGATGTGGTCTAATCATGCATCTGGTTGGGGTTGGAAGGGTTCATTCCCAACGAAGGAAGCAGCAATAGAGAACATGAAGTCTGGTGATTCTACCCTGGAAGGAGTGTAGAAAATGAACCTTCGCATGTGCCATTGCCAGTACTGCAAGAAGAGTCGTAAGACAAAACATGTTCGAGCAGAGGTTAACGCAATCCGTGGTGGTGCGAAACGTCGCACTAAAATCTTGATTGCGTCTGGTCTCTGGGAGTATGCACCAACAGCAGTCTCGCTTGGTTATACAGGATAGGGGGAAAAATGAAGACAACTTGGATTGAGATGGGTGATGTGGTGATTGGCTCTTGGATACTGATAAGACGCCAGCCTGTGCAGGTGACGAGTTGTAAAAGTAAGCAGATGCAGAGCGGTGATGAGTACGTCGATATTGTCGCCAAGGATGAGAATGGTAATGCAGTGAAGTACTCTGGTTATTCGGATGAGGGTATTCAGAGAATTGAGGGTGAGTGATGGTGAGCTATACAGTGGTACTACCAGATGATGCAATCGAGATTGACCTTCCGAGCAGTGTTAAACAGTTGAAGAAGTTGTATGAGATGGCAGAGAAACTGAAAGATGCCAGAGTGGTCAGTGGCGATACCCTGGCAGATTACCCTGGCTACACTGTGACGCACTATGCAGCAAATCCGTTTGGTGTGATGTGTTTGATTGTAAGGGAGAGTGAGCGATGAGTATTATTGACTTTGCACTGTTAGTGGCCTGTTTATGGCTCTCTGGTTTTATGGTTCTGTTTCTGGGTTCAATTCTACTCCTATTTTTGTACACAATGGATGGAAGACGATGAGTGACTTAGCAATAGTGATAACAGTGATTGCAGTGATATTCGTGGTCTGGATGGTGGAATGGAGCAGGTCGTAATGGAAGAATTGAAAGAACTGGCAGAGTTGCTGGTCTGGGCAGGGATTGCAGCACCCTTTGCAGCGTCCCTGCTCATGGGATTGATATACGCATTCGCAGCGTCACGTAGTTGACAGTGCAGCGCAGCACATGTATACTGAGTCAAGCGGGAAGTACTGACAGTCAATTTTAAGGAGAAACACCCTGATGAAAAACTATATACAATTACCCTTGGTCGCACTGGACAGCGTTTTGGTTGAGAGTCCAGAGTGTGGCATACAGCACGACCTTGCTGCCCTTGCACCAGATGTAAGAGTGGTTGCCAGTCGTATGGAAGAGACAGGTTACACCCTGGTCTTGGAAGGGCCAGTTGACCAAGTCTACCGAATCATCAACATGTGGGAAGGGGATGCACGATGATTGGTATCACCGTTGAGTACGAGCGGGAAGAGGACAGGGCAGCGCACGAAGCGCACATTCGTAAAATTTTGGATTCTATACCAGTAAGACCAACATGGATTGAACCACCGAGTGAAATCAAGGGAGAGGTAAAGACAATGTGGGCAACGATGAAGGTATTAAAGACGAACAATGGCTACAACGGAGTGATTCAGAACGACAGTGAGCGTGGCCTGTTCAGTGCTGGTGAAGTGATTTTCAACCGTCAATTCTATCCCTTTCCAAAGGGTACTCTGATGAACGTTACGGTCAGCATCTCTGCCAAGGGACGCAGGATGGTGAAGAACGTCACGGCAGATGGAGTAGCACCGCACACAGTTGCACCAAAGGTGCGTGCAGAGCGCAAACCGAAGAAAGATGCACTAACCTCAACAGTCGAGACCGTTGTGACAGTCATTAAGGAGACAGCACCAGTGGCAGCGAGAAAGAAGTCAGCAGCAGACAGTTACTACGTCAGTCCAGAGGCACGCCTTGCCTTCAACACTGCCCTTGGCATGTCGAACGGTAAGCCGGACAAGGCAGTTAAAATCATGATGGTTGGTCAGTCTGGCTACGGTAAGACAACGTTGCCAAAGCTCTTCGCAGAACTGGTAGGGAAGAGCTTCCTTCGCATGAACTGCGCTACAATCCGTGACCCAGAGGAGTGGTTTGGCTATCGTGAAGCACGGGCTGGCGACACGGTCTTCATCCGCACTGAGTTTATCAAGGCGATGGAGAAGGGTAATCTGGTAGTAGTTCTGGACGAGTTCAACCGTCTTGAACCATGGTTGCACAATACCCTGTTCCCACTCTTGGATGACGATGGCTGCACAGTTGTCCACGATGAGGAGTTCCGAATTGGTGAGGGTGTGATTGTAGTCGGCACCATCAACACTGGCTACAAGTTCACTGGTACGTTTGAACTGGACGAGGCACTGCTTAACCGCTTTGACTTCACGGTTGAAGTGGGTGCGATGCCGCATCACGATGAGGTGCGTGTCCTGACAAGCAGGACTTCTATCGAGCGTGACAGTGCAACCAGTATCGTTAAACTGGCGAATACACTGCGCCAGAGTGAGATTATCTGCTCAACTCGCAGCACTATCAACGTTGCAGCAATGCACTGCGCTGGCATGACACTGCGGGAAGCGTTTGAGACAGCAGTCGTGCGTCGTATCCCAGAGGACAATGCAGGGGCAAACCTGCGAAAGAAGGCACTGGACTTGGTCAACGTTGCACTGGGTGTCTTGGCAAAGCGTGACCTGGACAATGATGTGTTCGCCTCTCCTAACGTCAGCAAACCGAAGATAACGAAGGTGGCAGACGTAACTGCAACAGAAGAGGGAACAGGTCAACTCCGCATTGTGATGCGCCGAGATACTGGTAAGGAGTGGCTTCCTATCCACGCTGCCACTTGGTTACGTAAACTTCCTGTCAAGGAAGGGAACCTGGGATTCTCTGTGGTGCAGAACATCGTTCGCTCTCTTGGAGAGGGCCGAGAAGAGGTAGTTCTGCTCGAAGAGGCGGACATTGTCGGGTTTGCTCTGGAAGACATCGCAGCAGGTCTCCAGTCGTCCGGTATCACTGGCACTATCACCCGCAAGTAGTTCTATCTGGGAGAGGGGCAACACCTCTCTCCCTGTTAAGGAGAAATAACTATGGAACGCATGTCACTCCGGTCGTGGTACGGTACTTCGCTTCGCATTCCGAGCTACAGCAGTTTCCACTTTCCACAGTTCGTTGCCAGCAGTGTTGGCATCGTTCGCAGTGTTGTGCAGACTCGCCTCTCGAAAGAGATTCGCATTGTCTTCAATGAGACTAACACTGCCAGCGCAGACCAAGAGCGTGGCCTGATAAATATCAACCGCAAGTTTCTAAACGGCATGTTCCCAGACAGGATTGCACCAGTGCATCCCGACAACTGCATCTCTGCACTGCTCGGTATTATTGTCCACGAGGCAGCGCACTTTGCATGGACTCCCTTGGGTTTCCTGAACATGTGTATTGAGGCAGTCGAGAAGAGTGGTCGTGCAAAGCTATACCGTGGTCTTGCTGCTGCCCTTGGCAATATCATTGAGGATATTTACATTGAAGCAGAGGTGGCACGTAGCATCTCTTCCTTGTCTTGGATGGTTGAGGAGACGAACGAGATTTTCTTCTCTGCCGAGAGTTTTGAGAATGCACAGCTAACTGCCCTAGCAGTGAACGAAGCACCAGCAACTCGCCAGGGTGTATTGGATGCAGCCAACCTCTTGATATACGCCAAGACCAGAACTACGGCAGTCACTTCACCCTTCCTGGCAGACCTGTTCGCACAGGTACGTAGTGCAACCGAGTTAGTGCAAGTTGAAGACCGGATTGCACTGTGCGTGAGCGTCTACAATGCACTACTTGCAAACCTGACTGAGAAGGAGACAGACGAGGACAGGGAGAAGGGAGAGAAGGGTGAGGGTGAGGGTGTTGATATGTCAGACGAGGACTTTGAAGAGGGACTGGGCAAGGTCGAGTCTAATTCCGAGGGCATTACAGCACCCCACACTGGCGCAGAGGGGGATAAGTTCACAAGGGACGGTCGCTCTGTAAACGAGACAACTGTCAACCAGATTCTGAAAGACTCCAGTAGTGACATAGTCACAATCGAGTCTGAGGGAGAGGATGGTTCTACCCACAGGCACTACATTGAGAAGAGTATGACAGAAGGCGAGACAATGCCAATGGATGCACGCTATGTGCGCTTGGCAGAACTAGGCAGGCAACGTGCCAGTGTAAATCGCCCCTATGGTCTCGATATGAACCGTGGGAATAATATCCGCAAACTCTACCGGATTGGCACGGATGGCAAGATATTTGCACAGCCTGTAACCATGAATAACTACAAGCCAATGCAGGTCATCATCCTGGTGGACTGCTCCGGCAGCATGGTGAGTGGCGTCAGGGTTAACGGTGAGGTGATGTCCCGCATCGAGGCAGCAATGCGTGCTGCAATTGGAGCGGCGTATGGACTAACGGAAGCACGCTGTGAGGTAGCTGTCTACGGTCACACAGCAGACATGGACGGTGCTGGCTCAGTCCGTATCTATCGTGGAAAGAGTTTCAGTGAACCAGTGGATATATTGTCACGACGCTTCTCAGAGTTGCTACGCAACAGGTATTTCGCTCAGAACCGTGATGGCAATGCAGTTAACTACGTTGGTAAGAAGTTCACTGCCGTAGGGAAGCGGCGTTTACTCATCGTCATCTCCGATGGGGAGCCAGCAGCAGCGAACTATCACGGAAACCTGGCAGAGCAGCACACGAAGCGTGCCGTGGACGAAGTTCGTAGTCGAGGGGTTGACGTACTCTCCATCTCTATCACAGAGGATGCAAACCGAGTGAATAAGAGGATTTACGGAGAGTCGTGGAACACATATTCAGAAGACCCAGGTGTTATTGAACAGATTGCCAAGTCCCTGCTTGGCTAGAGAAAGGGAAAGGAGAATGATGTGAGATGCAGCCTGTTGAGTTACCAAATGGAGTAAAGGTCTGGAACTGTACGCCCCACCCCTTAGTATTCTGGTTTGAGCGAGAGAAGGTAGAGGTGGAAGTACCGTCCCACGAGGTAGTCAGTGCAATGCCAGTAACAGAGTTGCACTGCGAGACAGATAGTGCAACCTTCAACAAAGTGAGCTATCACAGCACCTACGAAGGAAGATGCACTATCGAGAAACTGCGAAGTATTGCACCGGATGCACTGCTCATTGGCAGTGTTCTGGCAGCGCAGGGATACCCAGGTGAGGTAGTTGCGAGTGTAAAGACTCACTCAAATAGGCACGACAAGTCGAGTAAGCTTGTAAGACCGAATGTTTTCACAATCTTCGAAAAAGGGAGCAATAACAATGGCAGCAAAGCGCAAGTCTAGTGGTGGCATTAGTGTTGGTGGAGACCCACGCAAGAGTGGTGGCAGTAACTCCTGGCTCTCGATTGGGCCAAACAGTTACGCAGATGTAACAGCACTGGTAGAAGTCGAGGACATTGTCGCCTGTGAGCAGTGTGCTATCTGGCTGGAAGAGGGGAACTCTCCTGTCTGGGTATACAGTGGTGCAGACGACCCTTCGCACGACCTGAAGATTGACCGTCGTTACCGAGCGTTCCTTCCTGTCCTGGTTGAAGGCGAGGTTAAGGTGTGGCCGATGGGTAAGGGTGCCCACGGTCAGCTTCTGGATATTGCAGACGCAGGTGGGCGTCTCCAGGGGATGGACTTGCGTATCAAGCGCACTGGCTCTGGTCTTGGAACACGCTACAACGTTGTCCCCCGTGGCTCTCGCACCGACATTGACCGCTTCGATGAAGTGGACGTGATTTCAATGCTTGGGCCGTTGGACTTGGATGGGATTCAGGACTTGATTGCAGAGCGTCTTGGCAAGGAAAGCTACGAAGATGTCCTGGACAGCTACAAGGGCAAGTCTCTCCCACGCAAGTCTGAGAAGGTCAAGGAGAAGACCGTGGCAGCACCCAAGGGTCGCCATGAGAAGAGCAATGCAGACGAAGAGGAAGAGGAAGACCTGGATGCGCTAGAGTTGGTCTAGTCTACCAGAGGTTTTGCCCGTAGGGACGTGTGGAGGTGGGTAGGAGCGTTTTATAGGTACGTTTGGTGTGATTGTACCTATATGGGGTGTTTCGTTCAATCTACCCACCTCTACGTCATTCTGGGGGCATTGTGGAATAGGTAGCAAGGAGAATGAAATGACTGTTAAAGAGCCAACGGTTGCTGGATACTACTGGATACGATTGGGAAGTGTTCCAAAAGACCACTCACTGATAATCGTTCACTGGCCGAGTAAGGCATACATCTTTAGACAACCAAATGTCTATGAAGTTCTGGAAGTGGTGGGAAGAGTTGAAGAACCGGAGGGTGAGCGATGAAAGCAGCAGAACTGATTGAACGGTTGAAGGACGTAGACCCTGAATCAATCGTCTACCTGGATAGTGAAGAGATGCCAACGTGCTTGAGCATTGCACAAATTAGAGTAGAGGTTTGCAAGGGATACATTGTTGTGACAGGGGAAGAGATTACTATCCCAACAGTGACCCTGGCAACCTACGTCTGGGAGGGGGAATCAGATGACAATACTTGAGTTCGTTCGCCAGTACTTTCCAGAGGTGAAGGGACATGCCGAAGCAAGAGACCTGCTCTGGGGTGCAACGTCTTACCCCTTTGGGAGTTACGAAGTGGTAGTGGAGCAGATGGAGGAGATGAGCAAGGCGAGTGAAAGTGATGTGGAGAGGGCAATTGCCATTGCTCACGAGAGGACTGACAAGATAATGCAGGAGCTTAGAGAGAGGGGAGAACGATGAGCGACCACTACATTCTGAACGATAGGGGAGACCCAGTTAAGGAGAACGACCTAGAGAAGTGGGCAAGATGGTGGCAGGATGCAGACAGGATTGTCTGGGTCACAATGGTCGAAGAGGTAAAGGTCAGTACAGTCTTCCTTGGAGTAGACCATAGTTTCAGTCCTGATGAGAGTGACCCACCAATGCTCTATGAAACAATGGTCTTTTCTTGGGAAGACTTTCCTCTGGAACAGGACTGTCAGAGGAGTTCTACTGTAGACGACGCACTACAAGTGCATATCAAAATGATTGAACTGGTCAAGGAGGTGTTGGATGGAGGAAAGGGCTGATGTGATGCGGCAACTGATAGTTGCACTGCACGAGAGAGCAGTCTCCTCTTCAGATGCACTGGAGGTGGCGCAGGAGTTAATAGTCGCTCTCCAAGAGAGGGTAGCCAAGGCGGAGCAGGAGGTAGTCTCCCTGAACGACAGGCACTTGAAGGATGTGCGGCTGATTAACAAACTGGTAGCAGTGAACCAAGAGCAGGAGGAGAAGTTAAAGATTCTGGAGTACATCAGTCTGGTTGACATTGAGAATGCCAGGATGGATATGGAAGGGAGAAGGGGTGATGAACGATAAAGAGTTGGCTGCGTATGAAGCGGCAATGATGGATGGAAAGTATTTGACAGGGTTGGATGTTGTGCTTAAAGCAAAAGCACGAGAGGAAGGTCGTGACACATCCAACGAAGCAGTCTACAAGGGCATCATGGACAGCATTTTCTGGTGGTCAAAGGTGGATAACTAAGATGCCGACATGGATGGTGTGGTATCTGGGAGTCAGTCTGTTCGCATTCCTGGTGACCTGGGCAATCGTGGATATTAACCACAGAGAAGAGGATTAAGATGAAAGAACGAGTTTTACTACCAGTGCAGGTGCTACAGGAAATCTTAGACCAGTTGTGCCAGTGCAACTATACCTGCGAAGCAGGTCACATCGAGAAGAATGTCCACTTCCAGACGCTGGCTGCGTTTGTAAACAAGACGCTGGCAATGGAACCCATCTGGGAGATTGCTCCAGAGTGGGCAAAATACTGGGCAGTGGATAAGGATGGTGATGGCTACTGGTATGAGAATGAACCTTCAACTGGTGCAAGTGCTTGGTACAAGTCAAGTGGGGACACTGAGCAGGTCTGCTCTCTGGGTGGGGAAGTTGAGAACTGGAAGGATACGCTGCGAGAGAGAGAAGGGAGTTTAAGAACCGTAGGTTCTTTTGCACTAGACTGGAGTTCTGCTCCTGAGTGGGCGAAGTGGTGGGCAGAGGACGAAGACGGTAGGCACTTCTGGTACGCTATAAAACCAGTCCTGCATAGTGACATGTGGAAAGTGGATGGAACAACTTTTGAACTGGCTGGTTCAAGTTCTACAGGTGTTGATTGGGAGATTTCCCTGACCGAGAGACCAGCAGGGAGTGCAACAGCGACCTTCACTCCCTCTTGGGAAGATGCACCAGAGTGGGCACGCTACTGGGCAGCAGACTTGGGTGGGAGTAGCTTCTGGTACAAGGATGCACCAAAGAAGATTTCTGTTGGTTGGCTACCAAGAGAGAGTGCAGTTCCTGGTGAGTGGCAGAGGGCAGAGGTTGAAGTGCCAGAGTGGTTGTCATGGGAAGACTCTCTGCGAGAGAGGGGTGTCTTCATAGCGAAGCTGACCCTAGTTGGAGTGCCAATTGCTGCTCCCTGGAGCGAAGCCCCTGCTTGGGCACAGTGGTTTGCACAGGATGAGGATGGTGACTGCTACTGGTACAGAGGGGAGCCGAGTGTAGGTTGGTGCATTTGGTTGCCAGGAGCGATTGTCGAAGGGGAGTGTGAGAAGTTAAAAACTAAGTTGCCAGAAAACCCAGACTGGAAGAATACACTACAGGAGAGACCGAAATGACAGAGCGAGTGAATCACCCTCAGCACTACCAGAGCGATGCACAGTGTAGCGACTGTGGAAAGTCTATTGAGTGCATTGATGTAGTCCAACACGAGAACTTCAACCGTGGCAATGCTATCAAATACATCTGGAGAGCAGGGAAGAAGGAGGGAACGGTAGAGGCAGAAGACCTGCTCAAGGCAATATGGTATCTCCAGAATGAAGTGCGAAGACTGCTACAGAATGCACCGCTGACAGAAGATGCACTGGATGCAAGTGTTGGAGATGCCGCCTACGAAGAATACTTACGTGACCCATCTGGTGCTGCCCCACTCGAACCACCACAGCCGGAATGGAGTTCTGCCCCTGCGTGGGCACAGTGGTGGGCAGTGGACTATGGTGGCAATGCTTACTGGTATGAGTTAGAGCCAGAAGCAAACAAATCCTTTGGCTACTGGAGCCACGATGGAGACTGCAAGGTTGACTCGGCAGGAGTTGCAGAGTTGGGTAGTGTGTTCTGGGGAAGCAGCAAGAGGGGGAGAGGCAATGTCCTTTAACTGTTCCGACTGCAACGTCTGTGAGGAACTTGTAGGGAAGCAGGAAGCAGAGCGGGTTCACTACTTTGGGAATGCCAGTGCAAGAGTTCTCGTCCTGGATGACACCAACAGGCTTGAGTGGTGCATGACTGCGATGGATATAGCACAGGCACTGCTCGGTACGGAGACTAACTTTACCTACACAACGACTGTGCGCTGTGAGTCTTTCTCACTGGGAACCAAGGACAGGGAGAAGGTCTTGTCCAGTTGTGGCGTCTGGACTCACAGCCTGCTTGAGAACCGCTCCCTGATTCTAACGACTGTGAATGGACTGAAGCAGATGCGTATTGCACCAGAGAAGGGTGAGGGGGATATGTTCAGGAGTAACCAGTACGGTGCAATACTGGTTATCCCACCGCTGGTTCACATGCGTGACTCAGAGTTGAATGCATACATTGCCAAGACGAAGCGTTTGTTGCGAGAGGTAGGACTATGAAGAAGAATCTGTACTGTGGTCTGGACATTGCCACAACAATGGGTGTTGCACTATGGGAACCAGAATCTCATGTTGCACTAGTAACAGAAGTAAAGGGTTCTCCTGTAGAACAGTATGTATATATATATAATAATATAATACTAACTAATAGAAAGGAGAGTTATATAGAAAGATGGGTACAAGTAGAAGATATAAATAAGATAGTATTTACACTAGAACAATTAGCATACTTTAGAAATGCTAAGACTACTAGAAGTCTATTAGAGAGACTTGGTTATATTAAGTATTCTCTTCTTAGTGTAGGACAGGAAGTAAACGAAGTAACAGCTACAGTAGCAAGAAGGAGCTTTGGTGTTATTAAGAAGCATCCTATCATGAAGATATTCCAAGACCGTACAGATATGAAACTGACTGATAACCATACAGATGCACTAGCCTTGGTTATACACCAGTCAGTGCAGGATAGATATAAGTTTGATATTGAGAAGATAACTATCAAGGAGTTAGAGACATGAAACTGGCTATCATTGGTATCAAACACAACAACGGAGTCTACTGGGGAACCTACTGTACTGTCTTTGGTGAGAAGCAGTACACAGTTCGCACTGAAGACCCAGAGGGAGACCTGATAGATGTGCTACAGCACGCACACCTGCAGGGATACCTGCTCAGTCTATCCAACAGTATTGAGGAGTATGAGAACGCAGCAAAGGGAGTGAGGGAATATGCAACTCGGTAATGCAATCAGAATGGTACGCACAGCGAAGCGAATGAAGCAGCAGGAAGTGGCAGATGGAACAGGCTGCGATGTTAGTTATATCTCGCTCTTGGAGACAGGAAGACGAGACCCAACCTGGAGCATGTTGCAGAAGATATGCAGTTCAATGCACGTGAACCCAACACTAGTAGTTGCACTGACCGAGAGTGAGAGTGAAGACATGTCTCCATACATGCCCCTGGTTCACTCAGAACTCTGGCGCATTACCAAGAAGGGGGAACTCTGATGTTTAGATGGAAGAAGAGATACTCAATTGAAATACCGGAACTGATTCACGAGAGATTCCAGGAGGAAGCAGATAAGCGTGGGATTACCTCTAGCGAACTGATTCAGGAGGTTTTCAAACTAGGGTTCATATCCTTCAAGATGCCGATGTACATCAAGCGGAATGACGAGTTCATTGAGATTGAGTTGAAGGGGGACAAGTGAAACTCTACCTTCTCGTCCGTGATGGAGATGGGGACTTGGAGCCAGCAGTCCTGATAGCCGCCTTCACTGACCAAGAGATGGCAGGGGTTGTAATGGATGGGTTCATGTCTCTTGGTCACGTTGACTACTACGGAGTTCGTTACTCCTACAGCATTGAAGAGGAAGAACTGATTGACCATGAAATACACGAGTCTTCATAACCACAGCGATGCCTCACCAGACGGTGCAGGGACAGTGCGGAGCCTGGTCAAGGAAGCGAAGCGTCTGGGAATGACTGCTCTGGGATTAACAGACCACGGCACCCTTGCCAACGCAGTCTCCTTCTGGTCAGAGTGCAGGGATGCAGAGATTAAACCAATCCTGGGTATGGAGGGATATTTACTCTACGGTGGGAAGAGACACCACCTGACAATCTTGTCACTGAATGAGCAGGGGTTTAACAATCTAGTGCATCTTGACTCCTGGTCTCACGCAGAGAACTACTCAGGTGGATACCCGCTCCTGACTCTGGATAAGATAATGGAATACAACAGCGGTCTCTATCTCTTGTCAGGCTGTCCAGCGTCTGCGCTCTACAAGGGAGAACACAAGGATGCAGTGAACTATGTAGCAGACCTGGTCGATGCAGTCGGTAAAGAGAACGTTGCAATGGAGTGCATGTTTGTTGGCACGCACGATGCCTGGAGCAGACCGATTGAGTATGCGAATTACATGAACCTGCCGCTGGTCGTGACAAACGATTCGCATTACCCGTGTCGTAACCAGTTTCATGCCCACCAGACGGTCTGTCTCTCTCGCCACGGCTATACCTACGATTCCAAGAACCTCTGGTTGAAGAGTGGCGATGAAATTCTAAAGGAGGGGACTAAGTTTGTTAGTTCTATGCACGTTAGAGAGGGACTCCTTCGTAGCAACCTGATAGCAGACAAGGTAGAGTCCTGGGATATGCGCTCTGCTCCCAGTCTCCCCTACATTGAGAACGTTGTTGAGAAGATTTCAGATGCACTGAAAGACGCACTAAAGAAAGACGTTTCTATCCGTGGGAGCCAGAGGGAGAGGGTGGCGAGACTGAAGTATGAGTTTCACATTCTCAAGGACAGGGGATTCCTGGACTACATTTTCATCCTCTGGGATATTGTGTCTTGGGCAAAGAAAGAAGGTATCTATGTTGGGCCAGGACGTGGCAGTGGGGGTGGCAGTTATGTGTTGTATCTTCTGGGCATTACTGCCATTGACCCCATTGAGTATGGGTTGGTCTTTGAGAGATTTATCAATCCATCTCGCTCTGACTATCCTGATGTTGACGTGGATTTTGAGTCTGACCGTAGACAAGAGGTGATGAACTATGCACAGGAGAAGTGGGGAACGATTCCTATCGCAACCTACTCCTGCTACTCGCACAAGTCTGCTATCCACGACATTGCTCGGACTCTTAAAATTCCAAAGACACTGGAAGTAGAGGCAGCGGACTCCGAGAAGGACAGTGAAGCGTTCGCTAAGTTTATCAACTACAACGAACATGCACTTAGTTCCTACAACACTATGCTTGGTCAGATACGACACAGGGGGAAGCACGCTGCTGGTGTAATCATTCCAAACAGACCTGTTCCGATTGAGAGAGCGGGGGATGAACTAGTCGCTGCCTGGGCAGAGGGGATGAATACGAAGGAACTGAGCAAGGTTGGCATCGTGAAGTACGACCTTCTTGGTCTCTCTTCCCTATCTATGCTGAAGAAGATGGGAGAGGTAAGCAGATGCCCAACAACTGCAATTGGCTGGACTTACGATGAACCGAAAGTCTTTGACCTGTTCTGTGATGGCGATGTTGCAGGTATATTTCAGTGGTCTGGTTCTGATGGTATTCGGGAGTTAACGAAGAGAGTTGCGCCAAGAACTTTCTACGACTTAACGACCTGCAATGCACTCTACAGACCTGGCGCACTGGATGCTGGCACAGCAGAGGACTATCCAAAGTATATGAAGAGTCCACGCAAACTGCACCCACGCATTGACCAGCACTTGGAGAAGACCTACGGTGTGTTGTGCTACCAGGAGCAGGTGATGGCAGTGGTGGCAGAAGTGATGGGTGGTGACTTAGCGCAGGCAGACATTGCTCGGCGTTTGATTAGCAAGTCTGCTGTTGGAGATGCAAAGTGGGAGACGGAGATTAGAAACTTGCACTATAACTTCGTGCATAAGGGGTTGTTAAATGGGTTCACTTCTGAACTACTTGACCAACTCTGGCAGGAGATTTATACTCATTCTGGATACAGTTACAACCTATCTCACGCCTCGGCCTATACCATGATTAGCTATCAGATGGCATGGTACAAGGTCTATCACCGTGCTGCATTTACCGTTGCGGTGCTGCAGTATGACAAGGCCAATGCTCAGTCCTACATCCTGGACGCTATCGAGCATGGTCTGGAGATTCGTATGCCCCATGTTAATTACTCAACCAATGACTACATGCTGGAGGGAGACAAGATTTACCTGCCGCTCTCAGACGTGTCATTCCTTGGGGACAAGGCAGCAGATGTCCTGCTGGCAGAGCGCAGAGAGAATGGTCTGTTCAAATCGTTTGAAGACTTTGCAAAGCGAGTCCCAAAGAAGACCTGCAATAACAGAGCCAAGACAATGCTCTTTAGAATTGGCGCATTCTCAGGATTCACTGACGACCCAACAGTTGCACTGGATAAGTTCACTGAGATTCCCCTGGGAGAGACGTACCAGGAGCAGTTGGAGATTCTTGGTTACGTGATTCCCAGTGCATCACTCTATGCAAAGATGGCGAAACTGAAAGAGGGTGCAACACGCAAAGACCACGAACGCTTCGCAGGGTTCATTAGAAAGGTGGAGAAGAAGAAGTCTGTTCACGGAGAGTACACAGTCTTCCATCTCTCCCCCTCTGGTTCGTTCTGGGTGAGGGAAGCAAGGGATGCACTAAAAATTGGTGCGTTCACTGCTGGCAGCAAGAATAGATATGGGCACAGCAAGGACGTTAAGACTTATAAACTGGTAGCAGAGGAGTAGATATGGAACCAGAACTGAATGCAGTCACCAGTCTAGCAGTAGCCTCACTCTGTACACTGGCAGTTGTACTGTTTGCTCTGGTGATAGTCACCAGGAAGTATTTGGTGACAAAGGATAAGTTGAAGAGGACAGACGATGCCTTTCACAATCTGCACGAGGTTACCCAACACTTACAAAATCTTCTGCTGAGACACGGTGTGAAAATCACTCTCCATGTAGGGAGCAATCACAAGATTGTTTACTATGATGATTCTCACAAAAAGAAGGAGGAGGAGTAATGGATAACATAGAGTGGGTTGCAGTTGTACTGGGTGCTATTGGCTTTACCTATGCGATTACAACACGCATTCACCGGAGGGAGATGGAGGAAGTCTACGGTCTGGTTAATGTACTGGTGCAGCGTCTCTTGGAGACTGAGTTGGAGTTGGCAGTTTCAGAGGGTGACGAAGAGGCAGCAGAAAAACTTGCGATGTATAGAAGGGACGAGTCATGAATGCGTTGTTGTCTAAGTCTCTTGAAGATGGGGACATCCATCTACTATTTTCGTTCCCAAAAGAACTTCTATCCCGCTCTGAGAAGTCCTGGCTGGACTGGATTGTCAGCTACGTTACGAGATACGGGTCTCCACCGTCACTAAAGAGACTAGGAGAAGAGTTCTCGACATTCATCCCAATCACAACCACTGACCCACTCGGTGATATTTACGATAGAACGCTGGTCAAGAAGAGGAATATCTACACCAGGGAGTACATGACCCTGGTACAGGATGAACTGAAGAAGGGTGCAGACCCTCTGCCAATTATAGAGAAGTTGCACTCGGTTATCCGAGGTGGCAAGAGCGATGTAACGAGATATACAACCTATGATAGGACTGCCTACTACCGCAGACCAACGACATTCCCATACGAGATACCCGTCCTAGACCAGCACACAGGCGGCATCTCAGCAGGAGACTTGGCATACGTTGTCGGTCGTCTTGGAACCGGAAAGACAACGCTGACCCTCTGGTTAGTCAGTAAGTGGTTGCAGAAGGGCAAGCGCATTCTCATGGTCAGCAACGAGAACAGGGCAGATGATGTGATTGTAAAGATGGATGCCTACGTTGGGGGATTCAATCCGATTAAGAAGAGGACATTGCAGTGGAGTGATGACGACCTGAACCGTCTCAAGACCGTCTCGTTCATTGCTCGTCATATGGAGGGGGAGATGTTTATCCCCAACAAACCAGTGCAGAACGTGGAAGAGGTTCAGTCCCTCATCTATACCTACAGACCAGATGTAGTGGTAGTGGATGGAATTTATCTCATGCAGGGTGTAGAGGGAAGCAGTAACTGGGAGAAGATTACCAGTATTAGTCGGAGTCTGAAGCAACTTGCAGATGGTGAGGGTGTCCCAGTCTTGGGTATTCACCAGGCAAGCAGGAATGCTGTGGGAAGGAGAATGGAGATTGAGCATGTCGCCTATGCTGATGCGTTGGCGCAAGACTGTGACATTCTTCTCTCTGTTAATCCAGAAGATGATGGAAGACTGTACATAGAATCTCTGAAGAGTCGTTGGGGTAAGTCGGGGTGGGGTTTCTTCTGCAAGATGTTCTTTGACACCATGTCTGTCAAGATTTACGACGCTACTGATGATGCAAAGGGAGATGTTTAATGGATAGGGAAGTTTTGAAGTATCTCATCACACTGGTCAACGAGGAAATCGTCTTTCTTGACCGTGGCTATGGCAGAGACAAGCCGGAGTCAGTCCTGGAAGAGTATCGTAAATGTCAGGATGCACGAGATTGGCTGCAGGCAAAGGTAATGGTTCTTAACCAGAGGGAGGGTCTCCTTGAATACCAAAACGGTGATAGTGTCGGGTAGCAGAACGATTACGGACTACGCAGCAGTGAAGTCTGTGCTGGACTCCCATCGTCACAGGATTCACACAGTCTTTGTAGGGGATGCCAGGGGTGTAGATGCACTAGCAGTGCGCTGGTGCAAGGAGAATGGCATCACTTACCAGATATTCAGAGCGGAATGGAACCTCTACGGCAGGGGTGCTGGCCCAGAACGGAACAAGGATATGATTCTGGCAGGCGGGGAAGCGTTGATTGCAATCTATGAAGGAGAGAGTAAGGGAACCAAGAATATGATGGCACAGGCAGAGCGTGCTGGCATTCCTGTCTATCCCGTGGAGTTGCACCATGTCTAGTGCAAGGGATTTGGGCTTGGTAGTGAAGGGAATGTCAGCGGGAGAAGAACTGGTTCTCTGTCCGTTTCATGACGACAGTAAACCTTCAGCATGGTTCAATCCAAGGAAAGAGTTGTTCTGGTGTGCTGTGTGCAATGTTGGAATGAATGCTCACGAGTTGGCATACAGACTCGGAGTTGAGTATGAGGGTGATAGACACCCTTTCGATGTACCAGAAGACTACGACCTGGTTAGTGAAGAGGAACGCTTCGACCTTGGACACAACATATACCACGATTACTTTCGAGAGAGAAAGGTTCACGAACTGACTGTCTCACACTACGGTGTGCGCTGGCTGGAGGAACCATACCAAGCAGCAGTCTTACCTATTACAAATGTCTTGGGCGCAGTGCAGGGAGTCCAGTACAGGTATATCCATCCAGAGAAGAGTGGAACTCGCTACAAGACGTATGGAGAGGTTGCACCAGTTTGGCCGATGCCAATCCTGAGCAGACTTGAAGAGGGGCAATTGGTTGTTGTCACAGAGGGTGCCTGGTCTGCAATGCGATTGTCCAGTTGGAGCATGAAACTTGGTCGTCCAATGGTGCGTGCAGTTGCACTACTTGGAGCCAAGGCAAATCGTCCTATTGTAGATGCACTAAGACCATTCACACCAGTCTATCTCTACGATGGGGACAGGGCAGGGAAGACTGCCTGCAGGAAGATGAGAATTCTCTCACCAACAAGTCACTGCTGGACTGTTAGCACCTCTCCCGATGACATGGATGATGAACAGATTGAAGTCTTAGTGGAGAAGATTCGTGAACGTGTCGCCTGATGTAATTGGCTACTCAATGCTCTGTCTAGTTGCACTAGGCACTCTTGGCCCGTTTGTATATCTAGGACTCTATCTAGCACTAAGGAGAAATAAGTGAGCTACGCACGATTCAGTAGTGACAACTGGCGCAGTGATGTCTACTGCTACGAGAGTGATAGTGGTTTTGAGTTGATGGTTGCTTCACGTCGTCACAAAGACCTGGACACTATCACTCAGATAGACTACAGCAGTACGGAGAGAATGACAGAGACCTATGTACAGCAACTAAGGGATATACAGGACAGGGATATTGAACAGATTGGTCTCCCCTTCGATGGAGAGAGCTACACTCTTGGAGACCTGGAAGAACTCCATGCCAAACTGCTTGAACTGAGGGAAGTTGGCTATCACATTCCAGATGTTGCACTGACTGTAATTCAAGACGAGATGAGGGGAGAAGTAGTATAGTGATTAACAATCTGCCGTGGGGGATACACAACCGCTTCGTTGCATTTAATCTTGCACTACACATTACGGGAGGAGAAGTACAGATGCCCTGGTGGAGAAAAGGAAGTCCAGAAGAGGACGAGATTTTGGCGCAGGCTGCACAGGTTCTGCTGGATGGCATTGGCGATGCAGACTTCGTTGCCAAGGTGAAGGAGAAGACTGGTGTAGATATTCGTGAGGGAATGACCCAGGAGAAGATTGAGAAGTTGGTCAGTGATAAGAAGTGGTACGATTGGAGCATTCGCAAGAACTGATGGGTAAGGGGATGGGTTCATTTGCCGTTCGCCCATCCCCCTCCCGCACTTGCAATGGAGATTATAACATGCAAAAGATACACTTCACATTCACACTGCCAGTGTTTCAGATTCTTGGACTGACATTGATTGGACTGAAGTTATCAGGACAGACAGACCTTAACTGGTTTTGGGTATTGCTCCCCTTCATGCTCGATATAGTTATACAAATCGGCGTTGGCGTAATAGCAGCAATGGTGGAAGAGGATTGAGATGGCGATACCGAAACGACTACATCTGGCACTTCGTTCTTCCTTAGAGATACACCATGAAGTTCTTATGCACCTGAAGCACCAGTGCATGAAGGAGTATCCAGACGCAATTGAGTCCAACAGAGATGCACTAGAGTGGTTAAACCAACAGGAAATAGAAGACAATGGAAACAGTCTGCTCGGTAATCGAGAATCTTGATGTAACGGAGAAGGTAAAGACTTCTGGGGAGAACTGGGAGAGTGGCTTCTGGGATGGTCAGGCGTCTCTAACAAGACCGCTGCTGCCCTTCTACTCCAAGAAGTCAGCAATGTACTGGACTCCCTACGAGAGGGGATACTGGATGGGCAGAGAAATGGCAGCGATGGGGATATGAAAATTTCTTTCTTCCTGGCCTGGTACGATTTCTGGGTTGGACTCTTCTATGACCAAAAGAAGAGAACGCTCTACATCTGTCCGCTGCCATGCTGCGTGTTCAAGGTTGTATTTACATAATGAAGAAAATTATCTACTTCCTTGACAGAGAACCAGAAGTAGCAGAGCAAGCGATAGAGATTGTTATATTCCTGTTTTGGGTTGTACTTCTGATATGCCTCTGCAACGTTGTGGAGGGTCGGCAGCGTGGTGTTAGTAGCGTTTAGGTGGAAACGTACCATGTCCCCCACTAAACGTCTCCTACCCCCTTTATTTTGAGCGGAGAGAGAAGTGAAGCGGAGATACCAAAACGAGGCAGTGGTGCGAGAGAGTGGGGGAGTGCAAGGAGCGGGGATTTTCTCAGTCCTTATCTTCAGTGTCACTACTCTCTATCTCACTGAGAATTTGTGGGCAAGCGCACTGCTCTTCGTCTTTGGTACTCTGGTTGCTAACGGTGGTCTGATAGAGATTCTCTATTTAACGAAGAGGGGTAAACAGACCTCACGTAAGGGGTCTACACACCCTCTACCCAAAAACTTTGTTACACCCTATGAGGAGGATGAATGAACGAGGATGGTTATCACCCAATGAAGAGTGTTGTGAGTATGTTCTTGATAATCCTAGTAGCATTCTCACTGATAGCAGGGTTGTTAGGTCTTGCAAACACGGTTGCACCACTGGACGAGTTGCACGAGATGCACCAGAGAGAGAGGGAGTGATGCCGTGGATAACTGACGATGGGGAGTGTCTCGCCTCTCCCCTTACAAGGAAACCTGTAACTTGGATAAGTGAACCAGGAGAGAAGATTCCGATTATAGATGCGGGAGGAATAAAGAGAGTGGCAAGCATGGGTACTGTGGATGTAAAGCTACATTCTTCAGACTTTGAGGAAGTTGTTAAGGCTTTCAGGGAGTTGATTGAAGAAAACATGGAGTTCATTCACTCTGAGTTGGAGAGTGTAGAGAAGAAGTACTCAGACCAGAGGCAGTTCTCAGCTAACCTCAACACTTCTTTCGAGGAAATGGCACAGAATATGAAGTTTTTCCTTGAGAGGATTGAGGCGAAGATTGATGCAGAGGTGTACCAGAGGACTCAGCTTTCTATCAGAATGCAAGAGAGACTGAACTTTCTGGAGAGCCAGCAGGAGCAGATGAAGACATTTGCTAGTCAAATGTATAACGATATTGCGAAACTGGAGGGTGTAAAGTAATGGATATGCTGCTGGTATTTGGATTCTTCTGTCTTGGTTTCGCATTCGGTGGTGCAACAATGGCATGGTTCTGGGTTAACCACTGTGCCAGTATTGTTGACGATACACTTAAAGATGTCTTGGATAAGAATGGTCTTGTCAGGGATGGACTAAAGATTGTAATCAGGGGAGAGGATGCACTATGACCAAAGACGAACGAAGGCGGAAGATAGGCGAACTCTTGCGAATTACAAACCCATCACAGGTGCAGGGTGACTATCTCGTGCCGCTGCCAACGCACTCGTGGACAGACGCAGAGAAGGAAGCATTGCACCAGTTGCTTGAGGAGAAGAACAGGCGCATCCAGACACTTGAGTCTGAGATTGGTCGCCTAGCACTGGTCGAGATAGACAACGAGCGTCTAGTGAGGCAGATGGCACAGTTTCCCGTTGAGTTTGAGCGAGAGGATGATGATGCACTATGAATAAAATAATATTGACACTGATGGTTGCACTAAGCCTGCTGTTCACTTCCTGCACAGATGCAGATGTTGCTTCACAGAACATCTCCAAAGAGGCAGATATGTTTCGCATTAACCGTAGAATCGTCTTCTACAATGGTGTCAATGGCGAGTACATTCTTGTCATTGAGGGGTTCTGCTCACTGGGAAACTTCGATGCAGAGAAAGAACTGAGCGTTACCTGCAAGACAGGGGAGGACAGCTACAAGAAGCACTACCTTGGTTTGTCCGACAACGTTACCTACTTCTCTGAACAGGTTGAGAGTGAGGGTGTGAGTGTTGACCACTACAAGGTCATTTTCAAGCCAGCATCTATCATTCCAGATATAGAACTACAATGACCGAGAAGGTCAATTTCTGAGTCGCTACGACGTGTTAGGGGTCTCTAAGGTATATTCTATCAAAGAGACCCCTAGAAACGCTCTACGGGCTTCCTGTGGGTTCACCACCACCAAGAATTGTTTCTATTTCAGGTGCCAACAGTCTCTCCGCTTGCATAATCATTCCCCGCTGATTCTCGATGATGCGCTCCAGATTAGCCATCTCTTTCTTCAGGTAACCCAGTTTCATCTCCAAGTCTACCAGGTTCTTCTGCATGTGTGGCATGTCTGCCTTGAGTCGTTCCTGAGTTGCGTCCAACTTCTGCTCCATCTTACGCTCCTAGAATTTCGCTATTTGCCTTCGTTCGCACAGATGCGACAAAGTTCTTGAGTTGGTTCACTACGGTCGTGGAGAAGTGATTCGGAATGTTAGCTCTCACTTCCCTAGACGTTCCATCACTCATTATAACCTGAATCAGAGCAGTTGCCGACTGAACTCCACCCCCTGGAATGGATGGGTCTCCCACTGTTGTCGGATTCGGGTCGTAAAGGATAACCTGAATTGCTCCTATCGATACTGATGTAACGGGAGCTTGCTTCTCAAATGCCATAACATCCTCCTAGTATCCAATAATAAGCGCACTACCGTATGCACCACCTACTCCAGAAGTTCTGTAGAAACGTATCTCCCCACCTACGTAATCAATTGCAAAGTTTGCTATACCACTAAAGGCAATGATGGTAAAAGCTCCAGCAGCACCAATATGCCTGAAAGCAACTCCATACTCGTTGGCACTACTCGACTGGTCAGAGACGGCAAACATGATAACCAATGCGCCTCTAGTAAGACCACTGACAAGAGTTACGGGAGTAGTCTGAACATTAGAAAAGCCAACCGTTAGGATTCCACGACCTACGCCTGTACTCACTTCTAGGTTGGCATTAAGTTTAGTTAATCCACCTGAAACAATGAAGTCAGCACCGTTCTCCAAGACCATAGTAAGCTCTGCATTGTCAAATCCCATGTAGGCTAGTCGGGTAGTCGCTGAGTTGTGCCAACTCATATAACCCGAATGAGAGGCATCCCCAGGAGCCATGAGAATATAACCGCCAGCCCCAGTATAGGAATAAATGCCTCCCTTCGCATAAAACGCTTTAGAGGCATTTATTAAGGCTGCCCATGATGTACCGTTATCAGTCGAAAAGAGAAGACTCCCCCCCGTAGTACGGATATTAAAATCCCCCGCAACCGAACCCGTAATCCAATGTTCAGCCGCCTGAGCTACTCCGATGTAAGCCTTAGCTACGTCGCTGATAGACCACTCGATTCCAGGAGGGCCAGCAATCTTATTGACGGTGAGAGGCTGTCCATGATTGACCGCTCCCCCGATGACAACGGGTGCGCCAGCTTCCCCTAGATTGATATAGCCAGTGATGAAGTCTCCTAAGTGCAGCCCTCCCCCAGAACTTCCAGCACGGATATAAGTATCGGTTCCCCCATAGCCTAGCAACATCACGGAGGAAGCTACGCCAGGGATAATAACGTCGAAAACAGCGGCAGGGGAGAAGGTATTGATACCCCAGTTGCCAGATGCGGTGATTATCCCTCTCGCCTCATACGCCCCTGGAGTCCCTGTGATTTGAGTATCCGCTGCGCCCGAAGTGTTCGTAGCGGAAAAGTAGAGATTGCCGTCATCACCAAGAGTTATCTTGGACGACCTACCCACTCCATAGCGATAGTATGCAGAACCATTCCAGTAGGCATTGCCCATCACCTCTACGTCTTGCCCTGTGTAGAAGCCAAACTTCAAACTACCAGAATACTCGCCCCATGCGTTGCCCTTGAACTTCGTCATGCCTGGGGATAGCTGGAGAGCAGGAGAAACTCCTGAGTCGATGGAGA
>WUUC01091526.1_pt1 | contig 52561 bp, 76 predicted proteins | sample 6278441 | NCBI WGS metagenome assembly WUUC01 (sample SAMN13675441, study PRJNA597444) | soil metagenome | isolation source: soil | place: USA: Washington | collected 2017-10
CGAAGCGGTGAGCCGGGCCAGGCGGGAGAAGAAGGAGTGCCGGGTGACGCCGTACTCGATCGCGTGGTGCCATCGGGCGTTCCAGCGGCTGGAGCGGTTGGCGTATGACGATGGCCGGCCGCGGTTGAACTGGGGGTTCGACGCGTTGGGGCAGTGGCCGCCAGTGCCGGTGAAGCGCAGCCGGAGGCGGCGGTGACGCGGAAGAAGAAGCCGTACTGCGAGTGCCACGAGGACCGACAGGCCCACTACGACGCCTACGTCCAGGCGGTCGTGGATCGGGCGCCGCCGCTGACGGAGGCCCAGAAGGCCACCTTGACGGCGGTGTTCCGCAGCGTGGGCTTCCCCAAGGCTCGTTGAGCCCGGTCAGGGCTTGAAGTGCCTGAGGGTGGCGATCATGCCGTTGATCTTGCCGCGGGCCGCTTCGATGTCGTCGCCGGCCAGCTCGGTGTCGACATCGACCAGGAAGTCGACGATGTTGCCGACCATCAGGGGCGGCAGGCCGTGGTGGTTGATGATCTGGACTGCCTCGTCCATGTGGGTCTTGAGGTGCCGGACGAAGTTGATGCGCTTGGCGTGACCGGCGTCGTGGGTACGCTTGGCCACGATGTACTCCCGGGACGGCTGGTCGCCGGGGGCCGGGGCCATGGCGCGCAGGGCGGCGACGTTGCGGCCGATGTGGGATTCGACTTCGCGCTGGATCGCCTTGAGCATGCGCAGCCAGCGGACGACGGTGTCGGGGTGGCGCAGCAGGGCGCGTTCGTTGTCGGTGGTGGTGTTGCGCAGGTCGCGTTCGACGAGGGCACGGAAGGGGTCTGTGTGGGCTCTTTCGCGCGACACCATGACGGACATGCTACGCACGGTTATCAACCGTGCGCGACTCCCCCAACAGCTGTTGATGACGCTGCGTGCGATTGTGGCAAGCTGAGAGTCATGACGGACATGGAGATCGAGGAAGACCAGACCTGCCAGGCCGGCCGCGCCTACCAGTTCTTGGACCAGCTGCCCTGCTCCAACATCGGCGTCGACCAGATCCTGTTCCACGAAGACGGCCAGGTGCAGGGATTGCTGTGGTTCTGCCAGGAACACTTCGGGTACCTGCGGTCCCAGGTCGAGATGGACCTGGTCCAGGAGCCGGCCGGTGGGTGGCAGGACCCCAGCTACCTCAACGGGCGTTGACGTGGACGCGTTCATGCAGCCCTCGCCCAAACCGAAGTTGGGCGCGGCGGACCAGCCGTGGTACCCGGCCGCGACCAACGCCTTGATGGCGGAGATCGACGGGCAGCACGAGCGGGCGTGCGTCCTGGTGGAAGGCCTGCTGGGGGCGTTCGGGTGGCAGGCGTTGCAGTCGGCGATGCAGGTCTGGGCGGACCACGCGATGCGGGCGGTCGGGATCGCGCCGGGAACGCGGATCAAACCGACGTGGCGGGAGATGACGTCGGGCGAGGTGACCGCGGCGGACGAGACCCCGGTGCATGCCCGGTGGGCGGGGCAGATGTTGGCGGCGCGGGCGGCGATGGATCCGCAGCAGTGGGAGGCGTTGCTGAAGGCTCCGCCGGCCGAGGAGATGGGCCCGTACATCGAGGCGTACCTGTCCATGGCCGCGACCCAGATCCGGGACGCTCGTGGGGCGGGTGGGGCTTGAACCCACGGCCCGGCGGGTTATGAGCCCGCTGCTCTCACCATCTGAGCTACCGCCCCGAGCCGTCGCGCTTGCTGACAACGTATTGGGCCGCGTCAACTGCGGTCCAATCGTTGATCGCGTCCTCCTCCATCTTGTCGATGGCCTTCATCGGCACGATCCATCGCTGGCCGATTTTGATGCCGGGGAACTCCCCCTTGGTGAGCTGCCGGTACAAGGTGGCGTCGGAGACGCCGAGCAGCTGGGCGGCGGCTGCGGCGGACAGGAAGCGCGGCTGGTCGTCGGGCACCGGCAGATCCTAGGGGCACGTTGACGCTGTCAACGTCCGTTGTCGCAGGTAGCTTGATGGAATGACACGACACCCCATCAGTGCGACCGCGTACTCCCGTGTGGAGCCCGGCGCCAAGGACGACGAGGTCCTGCTGGCGTACCGGATGGCCTACATCGACGCCCAGTCCAAGGTCCAGGAGAAGGCCGACGCGCACGACGTCCCGGCCGACACCCAGCTGCACGTGACGATGGCGGTCCTGATCGGCATCGAGGTCGAATGCACCCACGGTGAGGGGTGCGGTCGTGGCTACCTCTGACCTTCGCGAGTTCGCGAACCATGAGAGCCAGGCCGTTGCGTGGATCGAGCGGTCCGAGCAGGCACGGTTCGGCCTGCTGGAGGACGCGTGCGGCCGGTTGATCGACTGGGAAGGGTTCGCGACGACCGTGGTCCAGCTGGCGCTTGGCTACCAGGGTGGCGGGAAGTCGCCGGAGGAGCGGCTGCTGGAGGTTGAGGCGCAGGCCCGGCATGCGTTGCGGACGATCGGGATCTACTACAGCGAGCCGGTCCCGATCGAGCATCGTGTGTACCGCACGTCCGGTCCGGACGACGGCTTGGACGATGGCGTTGGCGAGCATTGCGGCTGCTGCGCCCACCGTCGCGGGGTTGGGGTCGATCCCTGCGGCGGGCCCAACTGTCCTTGTGCGCCGCATCGGCAGGTCGACACGCAGCCCTAACCAGCGTTGACGCCGCGTGCTGCATGTTCATACAGTCTGTGACCATGCCCAAGGCGCGATACGACTACCGGCTCCCCCACCACCGCATCACCCACGAACAGCTCCACGTCGACCACCTCACCGTCAACCCCCAGGCACAGCGGATCCTCAACGAGCCCCGGGCCAAGCGGATGGCCGACACGTTCCTGCCGCAGGCCGCCGGCACGCTCATCGTGTCCCGGCGGGATGGCGTCAACTACGTGGTTGATGGCCAGCACCGTCTGGTCGCGGCGCGGATGGCCGGCGTCTCGCAGTTGCAGTGCGAGATCCACCACGGTCTGTCCCTGGCGGATGAGGCCGAGCTGTTCCTGATCAAGAACCGGGACTCCAAGCCGCCCTCGAAGATCGACGAGTTCCGGATCGGGGTGCTGGCCGGGCACCCCCTGTTCGTGTCCATCCAGGCGGTCCTGGACAAGCACAACCTGGGGATCGCGCCGGGCCTGTCCGCGAACAGCTTGGGGGCGGTGCAGTCGCTGGTGCGGATCGTGGAGCGGTGCTCTGTGGAGGCGCTGGACCAGGCCCTGTACGTGGCGGAGGCGGCGTTCACCCGTACCCGGGGTGAGTGCTGGGAGGGGGTGCTGCTGACGGGGCTGGCGATGTTCCTGCACCGGCATCTGCCCAACGCCAGCAGCGAGGACCTGGACACGTTGGCCCGGAAGATGGCGGAGGTGGGGCCGATGCATTCGTGGCGGGGTCGGATCGCGTCGTTGGCCACTGACGGCGGTACGCGGGATTCCGGGACGCAGACCCGCAACTATGCGGCGTACAAGCTGGTCGCGGCGGCGTGGAACCGGAACAAGCGGCCCTCGTACCGGGTCAAGGTCGACTGAGTCACTCGTCGGCCGGCACCTGGTACTCGACGGTCCGTGCGCTGGGGCAGTGCTGCTGGATCAGGGCGGTGAGGTCGACGCGTTGGGTGGCGCCTTCGGCTGTGTCGCCGTGGAATTCGGCTGTGACGCCGCGGAACTGGATGGCTTCGCCGAGGCGGACCATGTCTTCGGGGTCCATCTCGATGCGGCGTCGGGTGATCATGCGGGGGCCCGGCTTGGGGCCGATCGGTCCACCATTCACTTGATGAACTGTACGTGACTCGCCGCAACCTGCGTTGGTACCGTCGAACAGTGATAGAGCAGCAGCCATCCGCGGCCGACGCGGTCAAGGAGTACGGCCAGGTCCTCGGGCAGCTCGCTGAGAGCGGGATCGCCCTCGACCCGAACATGCGCATGCACAAGATCACGGGGCCGACCAACGGGCGCCACCCGGTCGTCCTGCTGGACCGGGTGGCCGACATCGACGGCGAGCCGGACTTCTGCGTCCACGGCTACGTCGCGTGCTACCGGTGCCAACAGCTGTGCTACCTCGGTGACCGCAGCTACGAGGCGGTGTGCAGCGGGGGCGTGATCCCGATCTGCCTGCCCTGCGCCCACGAGCAGCTGCCGGCCGACGGCGAACGAGTCGGTCGGATCAACGACACCCGCAAGAACCGGCCCCACTGATGGCCCGGCGGGTGAAGGGGTGGGCCGAGCAGGACGTGTTCACGCGCTGGCGGCGCCTGATGTGCTTCACGCAGCGGGCCGGGGTCTGCAAGTCCGTGAAACGGGCCGCGAACCGGCGGGACCGCCGCGCCGGCAAGAAAGAGGCCCGCCGTGGCGGCGACTGAGGACCTGAAGGACAACCAATTCACAGGAGGCGCTAGTGGGTGGCATCCATCACATCATGTTGACGGTCGAGCACAACGACCCGCCGGTCGGGGAGCCGGTGGTCACGGAGCCACCGGCGGCGTACCTGCGGGTGGAGGTGGTCGGCGGGGTGGCGCATCTGGAGCTGATCCCGCTGTCGGAGGCCGGGGTGGAGCAGCCGGTGGCCGCGGATATCGCGGTGTCGGCTGTGTCGTTGAAGCTGGCGCTGCACGCGTTGATCACGGACGTGGACTACGGCGAGCCAGATGAGTGGCAGGCCAGGATGCGGGCCGCTAAGGCAGCTTCCGAAGACGATCACGCGAGCCGTGGCCAACCCCATGATCATGCCGCCCCAGGTGGTGATCCGGCGAGTGCGGCGGTGAGGAGGCCGGCCCAGAAGCCGCCGGTGGCTGCCCGATGAAGCCCAGCACCATGACCAGGGCGACGCAGGCGCCGAGGGTGGCGTGGAAGGTCCTGGTGGCGTTCTGGATGCGGGGGTCGGCCTCGGTCACGACACGACTGTATGGATCGGTATGACCGTGCGTCAACGACCGTTGGCGCTGCGCTACGTTGGCGTCGTGGGTACTGCGAGGGGCCCACTCCCCCGGCGGAGACATCTGCGGCTAACTGGTGTCTCACCCTGACGTCGGGGGTGTCGCGCGGGTTGGCTCTCGGCTCGCTGCTGACCGGGGGTCGCTGTTGTTTGCAAGGCAGCAGCGGCCCCTGCCACCTTTCCCACAATGGGGCAGGTGGGTTAACCTTGATGCCATGAGCGTCACAGACGTCAAGACAACCCGGACAGACAGCAGGCATCGGGCCATTTTGCCGGGCCCCGTGGGCCAGCTCTACCAGGTCACCGAGCATTCAGACGGCACCCTCACCCTCGTGCCGGCCAGGGTGGTCTCCGAGGCCCAGCACGAGTACGACAACAGCCCGGAGCTTCAGGCGTTGCTCTCTGAAGCCCTGGCCTCCCCGAGCGTGCACTACGAGTGGTGACCCAGTACGCGGAGCGGGTCACCACCCTGCTGCTCGCGATCAAGGACCGTGACCCCGAGCTGTACAAGGCGCTGCGGGACGCCTGTGAGTTTGTGCTCGACCACCCGTTGCGGGCGCACGCTGCGTCGGCTGCGCTCCAGGTGTCGGCGGCCGATGCGAAAGGGGTGGTCCGGGGGCGCGGGATGGTGATGCGGCTCCCCGTCGTGGGGTACCCACCGTGGAAGGTGTTCTGGACCACGATCGGGCCGCGGATCGAGGCAGTGTTCGAGTACGAGTCCTGAGAACCACGAAGGCCCCCCGGACGGCGACGGTACAGGGGGCCTTCGTGTTGCCCATCTTCCAAGGGACAAGTTGCGCGGACAGGATTTGAACCTGCGACCTACGGGTTATGAGCCCGCCGAGCTACCGAGCTGCTCCACCGCGCACTTCCACCCTGCACCGCGGCTGGGCTGACGCGCAAGTACGACGCGCCGTCAACGTCCGTTGCGGCCGCCCCTGAGCGAAGCCGAAAAGCAAGCCCCCCGTGTGGTGACGCATCTCGCTGCAACCTGATACTTTGCGTGACGTCGATATCAACGACGGTTGGGGGCGCCCGATGCCGGCCGAATCTGGCGCATTGGTGCTGACCTACGCCTGCTACATCGAGATCCACCCCATGTGCGAGACGAACAACAACCCCGAGGTTCGCTGTGACTGTTCTTGCGAGCACCGCTGGCCAAACCGCGCCTAACCCGAGGCGCTGGTCGTGAGCCACTACGGATGCCGATGGATCGACGAGGACCGGATGATCGCGATCGGCCAGGACGACGTCGAGCTGGTGATGCGGCCGGAGCAGGCGTTCTCGCTGATCATCATGGTCGCGCGGATGCTGCGCGGGCAGGCGATCCCGTACCCGTACACGTACGACGAGACCGAGCGGATCGCGGTGGCCGACGTGCGCAGGCATCTCGGCCAGGTGGAGGAGATCGCGGCCGGGGCCGGCCCGACGTTCCACGAGTTCGACAAGGACACGATCCGTGAGGCGCTGGACAGTGCGACCACGATCATGGAGGACCTCGGCCAGCTGATCCGGCAATTGCGTTCCGAGACAGGGATTGACAGATGAACACAGTTACCTTGGCCACCGCTCGGCGGATGCGCGGCCAGTCCCAGGAGGCGATTGCGTTCGCGATGGGTGACGGCAGTGCCCGTTCCGGCAGCCGTAGCTCGGCCGCATACCACCTGGAGCGGTCGCCGCTGACGTCGATGACGGTCCGGACGTTGGACCGGTACGCGGAGGCGTTGGGCGGGCGGGTCGTGCTCGCTGTCGTGTTGGGAGACAACGTGGTTGTCCTGAGTGATCCGGAGGAAGCGTGAGTGCCGCGAGTCTGAGAGCGCTGCGGGAGCTGACCGGTTCCACGATGACGGCGATGGCCGGCAAGACATCGGCCCGGTTCCCTGATCTGACCAACGCGGCGACGGGGTTGTCGATCAGCCGGATGTCGGAGATCGAGACGCGTACGTTGGCGCGGCAGCGCATCGACACCTTGGCCCGGTACGTGGAGGCGTTGGGCGGGGAGCTGGTGGTGGGGTTGTCGTTCGAAGACGACTTGGGGATTGTGATCTTGCGTGACCCGGACCGGGTTCCGCGGCTGGAGCCTCGGGCGGGCGAGGCGTGACCGGCGAGTTCGGGCCGTCGATGTCGTTGCGGCAGTTGCGGCATTACGTGGGCGCCACGGCGGCGGAGGTGGCGCGGCGCACGGGGGTGGCGTCGAGGAGCAACATGCTGATGACGGAGCGGCGTCCGCTGGAGGTCATGCAGATGCAGTCGTTGCGCCGGCACGTCGAGGACGGGTTGGGCTGCGACCTGGTGGTGTGCGCGATCGGTGAGGACGGCGAGGTCACGTGGGTGCTGGATCCGCCGGGAACGATCGTTGCGAGGCACCGCACGTGAGATTCAGAACCTTGGCCGACTTCCGGGCCGATTCCGGCCTGGACACGGCGGCGTTCGCTGAGCGGATGGGGCTGCTCCCGCATCAGGTGTCGCGGCTGGAGTCCAACAGTGTGTACTCGATGCGGCTGGCGACGTTGAAAGACTATCTGCGGCTGGTCGGGGCCGGGGAGCTGTGTCTGTGCGCGGTCACCCCGGATGGGCGTGTGACGGTGCTGCGGGACTTGTCGACGGTGGATCCTGTTACGGGAGTAGCGGAGTGACGCCCGAGGACCGGTACGTGGCGGTGTCGGTGCGGGAGTGGCGCCAGGAGTGCGGGTTCAGCCAGTACCAGTTGGGCGAGCTGATCGGCGTCAGTCAGAAGTGCGTGAGCGGGCACGAGGGGCGGCCGTTGTCGTCGATGCGGCTGTATACGTTGCAGCGCAGGGCAGATGCGTTGCGGACTGATCTGGTGCCGTGCGTGATGGTCGGCGACGAGTTCTCGATCCTGGTCGACCTGGATGCGCCTGTTGCGCATCCGCGGTCGATGTCGTTGCGGCAGATGCGGATCCGGGCTGGGTTGACGCAGCGGGAGGTGGCGCGGGAGGCGCGGATTGATCCGTCGCGGCCGTCGCAGCTGGAGACGCGGGAGATCGCTCGGGCGACGCTGGGGTCGTTGGCTGAGTATCTGCGGGGCATCCCGGGGGCGTTGTTGTACGTGTGCGCGGTTGTCTCGGATGGGCGCGTGTTGGTGTTGCGGGATGAGGGCGGCCAGACCGCTAGCTTGTAATCGTGCGCATACTCTCCGTCAACGAGGAGCCTGCTGTGTCGAAGCGGACCAAGCTGAACCTTGACCCGGCCAAGCCCGACCTCGCCGAGCTGCTCCGGACCACCATGAAGGCCAGGATGCGCGACCAGGGCCTGTCCTGCGCCGCCCTGGCCCGCGACGTCGGCCTCAGCGAGTCCGCCGTCTGGAACTTGCTGGCCGGCCGCGCAGACGGCCTCCTGTCGACCTGGTCGGCCATCCTCGAGTACCTCGACCGGGACGCGTTGGAGACCTACGCCACCGGCAGCCTGTCCCCCTCGGTCCTGACGAGGCCGTTGAACCCGCGGATCGTGTTCGGGCAGTACTCCCACGACCTGACGTACTCGATGCGCGACCTCGGGGTCCAGGCCGGCGTCCGGATCTTCCAGCTGGACCTGCCGGAGGCGCAGGTCGAGGACCTTCTCGCCGGCCGCGCCCACTTCCAGGTCGACCGGGTTCTGGACCGGACCGGGATCAGTTTCGCCCGGCCCCGGCAGGAACAGCTGGGGTTCCCCGTGGACGGCCAGGACGTCGCCTCCAGTGAGGCGGTGAGCGCCTGATGGGCCCGCTCACGGACGACCCCGGGGACGCCAACATGGATTCGTTCCGGGTGCGGGTGGTGACCTCGACCGGGGTGGTGCTGCGGGAACGGTTGTTGGTCTCGGAGCTGCCGCAGGGGGCTGGGACGGCCGACATGCTGCGGGCGCAGGTGTGGCATGCGGTTCACCCGAACGAGCAGGTCCACCTGGTCGTGGACCACGGCGTGACCAACCAGCGGGTCCTGAATCTTCAGCTGATGCCTGCGGCCCCCGATGCCTGACCTTCCTGGATTCCCTGGCCTGCCGTTCCCTGGCCTGCCGGAGCTGCCCGGGGAGCTGGTGACGCGGCGGGTGTGGCTGCCGTGGGTGGTCCACGTGATCCACGTGGTCGTGGTCGGGACGGGCCTGGCCGGTGGGCTGGCCGTGGTCCGGATGTTCGCGCCTGAGGCGGCCTACGCGATGCGGCTGCCGCTGTGGGGTCTGTGGTTGGTGTACGTGCTGGTACTGACGACGCGGGTCCCGCACGTGACGTTGATCGCTCGGGTCGTCGACACCGGCGACGGGTGGACCGCCCATGATGTCCGCCGCCACGACATCGTCGGGGCCGGCCAGACCCGCGACGAGGCCGTGACCAGGGCGGCCAGGGCGCTGGGTCGGGATGTCATGCGTCGCATGCGTTGACGATCCTGTCAGGCATGGAGGCATGGAGGAATCTGCGCAAGCGTGTCCTGGGGATCCAGGACGACTACGCGAACCTGTCCCCGGCGCAGCTGTCGCAGTACCGGTTGCGGCTGGGGCAGGTGGTGGAGCGGTCGGAACGGTTGGGGTTCGCGCAGAACTACATCGCGCAGACGGCCCGCAAGGAGGCGCAGCGGATCGCGCTGTTGGCGATGGAACGGTTGAACGCCGACCACGCCCAGATCAACGTGATCACGAAGAACGACCAGGTGACGGTGGCCTCAACGGACGTTGCCGTGGATGCGCCGAACACGGTCCAGCCGCGGGAGGGATCCTGGTGCCAGCATGTGGTCGGCACCGGTGACGTCCTGGCAATCGAGGACGGGTCCCGGCACGCGATGGTCAAGCACACTGAGGCGGCCGTGACGGGGCAGGTCGTGTCGTACCTGGGGCATCCCATCCGGGTCGGCGGCGAGGTGATCGGCGCGTTGTGTGTCTTCGATGACCAGGAACGGGCCTGGACGGATGACGACGTCCGGATGCTGGCGCAGTTGGCGGAGGCGGCCGGCGACGCCGGGAGGGTGTCGGCGTGGACCAGGAGTTCTTGAGTGTGATGTCGAAGCCGCGGTATGACGAGCCGGGGTTCGACAGCGAGGACTTCGCGTGGTCGACGTTGGGGTTGGTGCTGGAACACCAGGAGCATCACAACGACCGTTGGGTGGAGACGGTCGCGGGGTTGGTGTGTCCGGCGGATGACGTGCTGGTGGTGCCGTCGGTGGCGTTTCTGCGGGCGGGTGGGGCTTGGCCGCCTGACTGAAAAGTTCTTCATGGGGTGCTCAAGGTTCTGCCGGTCGCGGCCGAAGTAGTGAGTGCAAGCCAGAACGGTTCCACCGCAACGCGCTTCACAGCACACCGTCACCCGGCATCCAGCCAGCAACCCCTGTTCACTGACGCGATTTGAGGAAATCGCCTAGTGGTCAGGGGTTTCGTCTGTCTACGGGCGGTCGTCCGGGTCGGGGTCCGGGCCGCGGTCCCAGCGGGCGTAGGTGGAGCCGAAGCCGTAGAGGAAGCACACCGCGGACGCGAAGAACAAGATGCCGAAGGGGTTCCCGGGTTCCCGCGACCACACCGCCAGGCAGCCGAAGAATGTTGCGGCGACGATGCCGGCGTGCATGATGGCCAGTCGGCATTTGATGGAGAACACCGAGACGGCCAGGACTTGACGGTAGTTACGCATCTTCGTCAGGGTAGGTAGATCCCACGGCACGGTCGATACCCCCAGTCATGGCCCACGAGGACGGCGTCTTCACTCAGCTTCTCGACACCACCGATAACGCGCTGACCCAGGCGATCGACACCACCGATGACCTGAGTCAGCTGTCCAACCGACAACTGCTCCAACGGTTAGTGCGCGCGCAACACCGATTGGAGCAGATCGTGACCCAGGCAAGTGAGTACCTCGACCAGGCCCTCGACGGCCTCGACCAGCAGTTGCAGGGCCTCCAGTCCCGGCTGTCGGCTGAGGCTGCGGAGCTTCAGGCGGCCGTGGAGGCGCTGGCGTCGTCCGAGGGTGAGCATCAGGCCGTCCTGGACGCGGCGCAGCGGGTGCAGGCCACCGCCGACCTCGTGGCGGGCCTGGCGTTGCCGTCGGAGGTCACCAACCCCGACCTGCCGGCCGAGGCCACTGTCGTGGAGCCCGCCTCCGCGGCAGGACCGGAGTCGACCCCCGAGCCGGCCGCGGACGGCGTCCCTGCCCCGGGTGGGGATGTGGATCAGTCGTACTGACCCTCCTCCGACACAAGGGCCATCTCCGGGACGCCGGGGGTGGCCCTTGTGTCATCTGGCTTTCTGGCAGCCGTAGTCGGTGCAGGCGTCCTTGCGGCAGTGGATCTCGCAGCCGCGGGTCTGCGGGCAGTCGGTGGGGACGTCGCGGTCGCGGCCGGGGCACCAGAACAGTCCGCAGGCGGCGCACCGGTCGTCGGGGACCGCCGCCACCCATGCCGGCTCAGGGTTGATCGCCATGCAACTGAACGTATCAGCGCCGTCACAGCCCGTGCTGGCGCCAACGGCCGTTGCCGTGGCGCCAGCACGTTGTGGCAGCGCAGTTACCCCGTAGCGGTGTCGCCCAGCCTGACGTGCGCCTCCCGGGCCTCGCGAACCGCCCTTTCCATCCGGGCGACCAGCTCGTCGTCCAAGATCCGGCCGGACCGCATCGGGATGACCCGCCGCTGCCCGTCGATCTCCACCACGCCCACCGCCGGCTCCGCCTCCAGGGGCGGCTCCAGCTGGTCCTCCAGCTCGTCTCCCCTGCGGACGCTCGGCGGGTCATCCGGGTCGAAGTCGTCGACGTCCTCGTCGACGTCCTCGTCCGGCTCCGGGTCTGTGGTCCCGATCGACTGTGTCGGGCCCACCCACTCCGCCGCCGGCTCCACCGGCCGCACCGTCAACTCGACCGTGAACCGGCACGCGCACGACGGGCACTCGATCGTGTCCTTCTGCGTCGGCACCCACACCCCGCGCGGATCGGCCTTCCAGTTGGCGCTGCCGGGGATCCGCAGCGCCGCGATCTGCCGGTAGATCTCCACCAGTTCGGGGGTCGCCAACCGGACCGCCTTGGGGCTGGCACCTGGCGGGCGGGCCCCGTCCGGGGCCAGGCCCTTGGAGATCCAGTCGTCCAAGACGCTCAGCGTGACGCCGATCTTCTCCGCCGCTTCCGGCATCAGGACCGCGCCGGGGAACAACGCTTTGATCCGCCACCGCTGACGTCCGGCCCAGTGGTCCCGAGTCAGCTCCGGCGGGTCGGTCACCCACACGCCGCGCTCAACGTAGTGGTTGATTTTCTTCACAACCCGCGACCGCCGGCCGCTGGCGATCAGCTCCTGGACCGGCCGGCTCTCGGATCCCCGGGAGCGGCTCATCGCAAAGCGCTGCGCCTCACCCGGTGGGATGGCCGCTGACATCTCGTAAATCAGTTCGGGACCGGACATCCAGCCGTCGTTGGCCTGGACGTCGGGTCGGGCCAGGACCTCCTGGCCCCGGATCGATTCCGGGTGGAGCGGTCTACCCACCGAGCGCCTCCTCGAACTTGTACAGCCATTCCTGGGCCGACTTGATCTTCTCGACCATTGCGTCTCGCTCCGGCACGGGGATCGCCGCGGCGATCGCACCGGGGTCGCCCAGGGATTTGAACTGGCCGGTGATCATGTTCACGCGGGCCTTCGGCGAACGCATCCCCTTCTTCCCGGTCCCGCCTTCGACCACTTCACCGGCGATGTTGTCGGACAGTTCCTCGCGCATGGCCGCGATGATGTCGAGCTGTCCCGCGACCGACGTCTCCCGGTTGATCTCGGTGACGAGCTTCGTGACGGCGTCAGACTTCATGCCGGAGTCGACCACCAGCTGCGTGGCCGCCAGGAACGTCTCGTCGGTGCGCAGTTGCGGCAGCTTCGCCCGGACCGAGTCCGACAGCTTCCCCCATACTCGCGGATCGATCTGGACCTTCGCCGCGCGCCGGTCCGACTCGATTTTCGCGACTTCCCGGCGGACCGCAGCGACCGGCACCAGCATCCTGTCGGCCGATTCCTTGATGCCGAATCCCTGGTCCACCAGGAACATCGCTGCGGCGGTCCGGTCCACTTCACTGGTCGGTAGGCCGTGCAGCGTGTTCGCTTCGTACATGATGAGCGTGAGGGTTTCGTCGCGGCCACTGCACTCATACAGGTCGATCGGGAGTTCTTCGGCCTGGTGGGCGGCGACCCGGTGGTTGCCGTCCAGCACGAGGTACTGCCCGTTCGCCTTCCGCTTCGCCAGGATCGGCGGTGTCTTGGTGCCCTTGCGGATCGCTTCGCGGATCTTGCGGACGTTCTCGTCGTTGAGGGGGTTCCCCAGCCGGGCCTGGTTGTGGAGGCTGCTTTCGACGTCGATGTTCGCGATGGAGACGCGTTCGATGAGGTCGAAGGTGACGCGGCGTTCGATGAGGAACTGTTCGATCTGCGGGTTGCGGGCGAGGCTGCCCGCCTCCTTGGTGTTGCCAATCGGGCGCATCGCCATGTCAGAACCTTCCTCCTAAAGCTGCCGCAGCTGCGGCAGCTTCTTGGTGTTTGCTGGGCCGCCAGACGGTCAGCACGGCTTTGTCTTCGGGGGCGACGACGACGCACAGGTCGCCGACGACGAGCTTCATGCCGCCCTGTCCGTCGGTTGTCATGTCGGCCCTCCTGGCCTGGTGCAGCGCACGCCACACTTCCTGAATACCGATGTCGCGTTCGGTCATCCGCTGCTTGGCGTGGTCGGTGATGCTCCACTCGCGGATGACCTTCAGCGGGATTTCGCCCTTGACTGGCTGGTCGTAGTCGGGCTCGTCGCGGTCGATGACGATGCCGGTCTTGATCACCGGCTCGGGCGGGACGACCTTCATCCGCCGCGGGTCGGGCTGTTCGGGCACCGGCGGGGACGGCAACCGGTGGCGGGCCTGGGGGTCGCCGACCGTGCGGTACAGCTCGGGGTCTGTGGCGGCCAGTTCGTGGGTCAGGACACCGGGCTGCCGGCCGAGCTTGGTGGCGCATCCGGTCCAGTCGTTGAACTGGTCGAGCCACTGCTGTTCGTGGCCGGGGCAGACGTCCATCGTGAACCATTCGCCGTTGCGGACGAACCGCACCGTGGCCGTGGCTTCGGTGTCTTCCTCGAAGTTGGCGCAGGGGTCGCAGCACCGAGTGATGGCCTGCGGCGGGAAGAACGTCGGCGGCTGTTGGACGTACGGCTGGGACGACATGGCCTCACCTCACCGGGGGGACAACCAGGACGTTGGTGGCATCAGTGTCCTCAGCGGACAGCGGCATTGGAATACCCCTCATGTGTCCTCATGCGGACCACCGATGTGTCCGCATGAAGGACACATGCGGTGGACATCTGCGTGACGGAGTCAGGTTTACCCAGTGTGTGACACTACTGTCAAGCGCGCTACCGACACGCAGCGTGACCTGCCCTGGGATCAGCCGAACTGTCCCCCGCAACGACAGTTACGAACCCCACTTCGCTACTAGTCGATCAGGCCGGCCCGCAGCGACAGCAGCACCATGTGCGAACGGTCGTTGGCACCGGTCTTGCGCAGCATCCGAGCCACATGCGACTTCACCGTCAGCCCCGTGATCCCCAACGCCGCCCCGATCTCGTCGTTGGTCCGCCCGAACGAGATCAACCGCACGATCTGCGTCTCCCGCGCCGAGAGCAGCATCGGCTTGTCCGCCCCCACCGGCCGTTCCACCAGCGAGTGCATCAGCAGCGCCGGCACCCCGTGCTTGACGCAGAACTTGTTGAACGTCCCCATCGACGGCGCCGACAGGACCAGCCCGTTGTCCCGCCGCGCCGTCAGCAGCTCCCGGATCAGGTCCTGGGCCCCCGGCACCCGGGCATCGATCACCCAGAACACGTCGCCCGAGGTGGCCAGCAGCTGCGCCGGCGACATGTGCATCACCTTGGCCGCACCGATCGTGGCCAGTGTCCGGGCGGCGTCGTGGTAGACCGAGGCGTTGCGGGTGACCACGATCGCCGGGCGGGACTTCACGTTGCTGCTGGCGTACAGCGGCGAGACGGACATGTTCCGACTCTCGTCGGGTGCAGACCGTCAATCAACTAGCCTTCGCTGGGTGGACGAACGCCTGCTCGAATTCCGGATCCGCTGGCTGGCCGAGGACGGCATGTACGTCGCCACCTGCGACCAGTTCCCGTCCCTGTCCTGGCTGGCCAACACCCGCGGCGACGCCCTCGACGGCATCGAAGGCCTGGTCCGCGCGGCCATCGACGAGGCCTAGCCGATGATCTAGCCGATGATGTCGAACACCAGGCCCGCCCGCTCCTGCTGCGCCTCCAACGCCAACGACCGTTGCCGGACCCGCCGCGCCGCGTACGCCCGATCCCACGCCGCCCGCCGCCGGTCCAACATGTCGGCCAGGTCCGCCCGCCGCGCCGCCTCATGCTCCTCCCGCCGGATCGCGGCCTGACGCTTGGCCTCCCGTTCGTCCATCTTCGCCGCGAACAGCCGCAACGCCTCGTCCATCCAGGCCCGGTCGTAGTTCCCCCTGGCCCTGCCGTCGCGTAGCGGGTCCCCCGCCGGCAACCAGCCCGTCCGGCCCAGCCAGGTCCGCCGGTACTGCCATTGGTGGGCGGTGAGCTGGAACCGCTCCCGGCACGCCGCCGCCGGTGGCCGCCCGGCCAGGACGGCCAGAAGGTATTCCTCAACCAGGTCCTCATACGGCGGGGACTGGATGCCGTGGCCACCTTTCGCTGGTGGCCGCGGCTTCAGACCGGCTGCGTCAGCTGCGAGGGCTGCATCGACTGACCTGCCAAGACTTCCGGATTGCCCGCGTACCGGGCCAGCTCCTTCTCCAGGATCAGCCGGGCCAGACCGGCCCGGGTAGGAGGGGGGTCCTCCCCGGTCCACCGCTGCCGTAGCGCTTCCAGCTCCCCGTCGAGCTTGGGGCCCAGCGACACCGAGACCACCCGGCGGGTCTTGCGGGCCCGCTTGGGGATCACCAGGCCGTAGCCCTTGGGGCCGAACCGGGCGTGCGCGGCCTGCCCGGAGATTCCGAACGCTGTCCCCAACTGCAACCAGGTCGCCACGCGGCCACGTTCGATCAGCTCCTGGGCCAGGGCGCGGTCGGTTTCGTGTTGCTCGTTCGTCAGGGTTCCCACGCCCCCGATCTTTCAACGTTCGTTGCCACCGCATCAAGGCGCAGGTTGATGAAAGTGCTCCTTCTGGCCTACAGCCACCCGGAATGGCCCAAGAATTCGTCATTCCCGCAGCCCCAAGGCCGATCAGCAGCCCAACACCCTGCGCAGGGAGAGGATCCGCATGTCGAAAGCAGCTTTCACGGTGGAGAAGGACGGGTCGGTCACGTTCCACGACCCGAAGGTCTCCGACGAGGTCAAGCAGAAGGCGTACGAGCAGGCCGCCCGCGAGCGCGCCCACGCCACCAATGTCCCCGAGGAGGAGGTCGAGCAGATCGTCCGCGAGAGCGCCGAGCTGGCCGCACCTGCCCGCGAGACCGGCACGGAGGTCGAGAAGTGAACAACGACAGCAGGCACGACAACGGCAAGCTGGACAACGCCAAGCTGGAGGAGAAGAACAAGAAGCCCACCGAGAAGGTTGGGCCGGAGGGGTTGACCCCGACCGAGCGGATGGCCGGCAACGACTACTCGCGTCTCGACGCGACCCGGGCGGCGCTGCCGATCGGGGCCCAGGGCGACGGGCTGCCGTCGTCGGTGATGAACCCCGCGTTCTACCCGAAGAACCTGAAGCCGGAGGCGCAGCACACCGAGGCTGAGAAGGCCGGTTCGGAATGGCCCGGCACCGCGGCTGACAAGAAGGCCTTCGACGAGGCCAACCTGGAGGTCTCCGGGCCGTCCCGGGTCCTGCCGCCGGCCAAGGACGAGTAACTGGAACTTGCTGGAGATCGAACTGGTAGCCGCAGCGCGCCGGGAGTCTGGGGGGCTCAACCGGCGCGCTGCGGCGTCTCTGGCGGGTCAGTTCTCGACGCCTGACTGGGCGCCGGGGTTGACGACTGTGTTTCGTTTTCCGTCAGGGGCCAGAGGGAGAGTTGGTCCTGGCAGGTCCAGTCCCCGAGGTCCTGCGCTTCACCCTGGTCACGTTTGGCTCGCACGTCAAGAAGCCTCCTTGTTGGCACCAACACACGTTGACATCAACGCATCAGCTGGATTCAAGGGTCGACACTCCCGAAATTTGACAAGCATCTGGGATCTCGTGCATCGTGGGGGAACAAGGGAGGGGGCCGCAGTAAGGCCGTAGCGCTAGCAGGCCGGCACGAGGGATTGCACCGAAGCCCCAGCGTAGGGGCAAGCAGTTGACCCTGACCTTCCCGTAGTTAAAAAAGCACTGACTTGTTCTGAAGAAACTTTTCACCAGCAAAATTCTGAACTTGGCTCCGTCAACAGCTGTTGCGGCGGCCTCGCGTGGATGACAGCTCCGGCCCCCGGGTCGTCGAGGGTCACCACGAAGCACGTTGAGAGACCGGCCTGCACCATCACCAAGCTGATCCCCAGCCGGACCGACCGATGCCCCTGCCATGCCGACGTGGATCCTTGAGCTGCCGTTCACCAGCCCGCTCAACCTGAACGCGCACCGTCGCCAACACTGGGCCGTGAAGCGTCAGGGGATCCGGCAGTGGCGTGAGGCGACGTACTGGCTGGCGAAGTCCGCCGGCATTCCGGCATGTGGCAGGGTCACCATCCAGCTGAAGTACGTCCCGCCTGATAACCGGCGACGCGACCCTCTCAACCTTGTTGCTGCCCTGAAGCCCTGCGAAGATGGCCTGGTTGACGCCGGGGTAATCCCCGACGATTCCGGGAAGTTCCACACCAGCGTCATGCCGGTCATCACCGACAAGGGACCGGCCCGGGCGAACAGGAACAGGGTCTGGCTGGAGATCACCAAGGAGTCCCATGACCACCGATCCGACCGTTGATGACGCAACTGTTGAACCAACGACCGTTGAAGGCGACGGCATCTACCGCGTCCAGCAGCTGAACGGGCACTGGATGGAAGTCGCGACCAGCGGGGAGGCCCAGTTCTACCGGGCCCAGAAGGACAAGTACCTGGCTGAGAACACGTTCACCGCGATCAGCGACCTGACCGACCTCGACCGGATGCTGATGCTGGAACTGCAAATGTTCCGCACCACCAAGTTCCTCTCCAGCATGCGCGACTACGAGGGCAGCGACCTGACTCAGGCGTCGCTGATCGACCTGCGCCGGCAGACGAAGGTGATCGCCGACCTGATCCGCGACGTCAAGACCGACCTGGGCCTGACCCGGACCGCACGCCAGCAGGCCGAAGCCGAATCGGTCGGCGCCTATCTGGTGGAATTGCGGACAAGAGCGAAGGAACAGGGCATCAAGCGGGAGCGGGAATTGATGACCGCGCTCACGCTGATGCACGAACTGATCTCACTGGTCGAGACGTACGACCGGGCCGACACCCTGGAACGGCGCAAGCTCGGCCTCGAAGGACCCGACGACTTCCTGGACTGGGTTCGGATGAAGCTGATCCCCCAGTTCCGCCAGATCGACGAGTACTTCCGCGCCAACTCCCAGAAGTACTGGGTCGGCCGCTTGTGAGGACCGACGTCCCCGCAGCCGTCCCGCCGCCCATCGTCCGGGCCCCCAAGAAGCCCCGCGCGGCCCTCACCGCCCCTCAGGCGCCCCAGGACCGCCCCACCGCCCCCGCGACACCCACCAGGGCCCCTGAGGCGCCCCAGGGCCTCGACGACGGGCCCTACCAGGTGTCGATGGCCGGCACCAAGTGGCGCAACTCCACCCGCCCCAGAGGCCGCGGAGCCGACTTCGACAACGCCCGGGAGTACTTCACGCTGCCCGACACCGGCGCCTGGATGGACCGGATGGCCGCCGACCCCGGGATCTTCACCCAGCTGCTATCCGACATCTGGCGCGAGACCCGAGCCGAACAGGAACGCCTCGCCGGCCAGGCCAAGATCGGGCGCCGGCCCAAGGTCATCGAAGGGTCCCTGTCAGAGCTGTGGGACATGGTCACCCCCAAGTACGCCGTCGACCCGTTCCCCGAAGCCCTCACCGCCCTCGCCGGCACCGTGTCCCCGGCCGAGTTCCAGCACAAGACGATGATCGCCCCGGACACGTTCCGGAAAATGCTCCGCGGTGAGGCCCTGGACATGTGGCGCCTCGAAGTGGTCGCCCGCGCCTACTCGGTCTCCCCGGCCTACTTCCGGGAATGGCGCACCGACTACGTCCTCACGGTCGTTGCGGAGCTGCTGTCGGCCCAGCCCAACCTGTCCATCCGGTACTCGAAGTTCCTGGCCCGCCTCGTCGGGGAAGCCCCCAAGCGCAGAACCCGTAGGAAGTCGCCGATAGCCGCTGGGTGACCGCTATTGCGAAGCTCACCGAGGACGAGTGCTACCTCGCTGCGCTGCTGGACGACCCGTCCGGCGTGGAACTGGCCGAACTGACCTGGATCGACGAAGAACAAGAAGACCGCTGCTTCCGGGTGTGGGACTTCCAGTGGAAGCTGTACCACTGCGAAGACGTCTACCAGATCGACCAATGCGGCCGAAGCCTCGGCAAGACACAGGGCATCATCATGCGGGCGTTCGCGTTCCCGTTCCATTCCCCCGGCCAAGAAATGTTGATCACCGCACCGGAACTGAATCACCTCCGGCCGGTCACCGACAAAATCGAGACGCTGTTCACGACCAGCCGACTCGGCCGGGAGATGCTGCCCAACGTCAAAGGGAACGGCATCAATCACCAACCCCAATTCCAGGCCCGGTTCCGGAACAACTCCCGCATCATGTCCCGCCTCCCGAACAAGGACGGCAAGGGCGTCAAGGGCATGCACCCCCTCAAGATCGAACTGGATGAGGGGCAGGACTTCCCCGACGCCGGCTGGCTGGAGATCATCGAGACGATGAAGGCCGGGTCCGTGGGGGCCCAGTGGCGGGTCCACGGCGTCTCCAGGGGCGTCCGGGACATGTACTACAAGTTGACCGTCGGGGAGAACCCCGACCTGCCGTTCACCGTGCACCGGTACATGGCCCCGCACCGGCCGTCCTGGTCCGCGAAAGAACGCCGCTCCAAAATTGCCCTCTACGGCGGCACCGAAGAAAACCCCGACTACCGCCGGAACATCTTCGGGGAACACGGCGACGCCCACAACCCGCTATTCGTCCTCGCCCGACTGATGGGCTGCGTGCGCATTTCCGAGGACTCGTGGGCAACGAAATACAATGAGCAGATCTACTGCAAAATCAAGATCAACGATGAGATGCACCGCCGGTCCGGACTCCCCATCGAAGCATTCCTTGAGGACATCCCCGGCACCCACTTCACCGACGAATACTCCTCCTACTGGGCCGGGATGGACGTCGGGTACACCTCCGACCCCACCGAAATCCTGATCTGGGGAGCCGTCGCCCGCCGCAACAAGCCCGACCTCCTCCGGCAGCTGCTGCGCGTCCAACTCCAACGCATCTCCGCCCGCGACCAGGCCGCCGTCGTCAAAGCGCTGTTCATCAAATACGGCGAACGACTCCGCCGGTGGGGCATGGACAAGACCGGCAACGGCCTGCCGCTGTTCCAGTTCATGCGCGACGACGCCGCCACCTTGGCGTTGGGCCTCACCAACCGCCTCGCCGGCTACGGATTCGCCGAGAAACTGCCCGTCGAATTCGACGACCGCGCCCCCGTCGGCCGGGAGAAGATGGCAGACCTCGTCATCGAGCGGAACATCGTCGACTTCGCCTCCGACGAACTGCGGAAGCTCGTCGACTCCGGCACCGTCGAGCTGCCCTACGACGTCGAGCAGCTCACCGAATTCCAGGGCCAGTCGGTCGCCGTCGTCAAAGACATGGGGTCCGCCGCCGGCATCAGACGCCGCTACTCCGGCGGCAGCGCACACACCCTGGACGCGGCCCGGATGCTCATCGCGGCCAAGCAGCTCCAAGCCATCGAAGCCACGCTGGCGCCCCGCCAGGCCACGCCCATCTTCGACATCTTCATCTAGCCGCATCTAGCACGAAAGGCTGGCCGCGTCCCGACACGGCCAGCCTTTCCGCCCCCCTTGGCGTGGGGCCCTCAGGCTATTTCATCGGAGGCAGCAGCCGGTCCTTCCTGGCCTGCGGACCCTGCGTGCCGTGCCGCAGCTCCACCTTCCAGCCGTCCCGCTCCAGCGCCTTGCGCACCACCAGCGCCACCGTCGAATGCACGTTGCGCAGGGTCAACCCCAGCTCGTTCGGTTGATTGACGTCGGACCACACATCGAACAGCACATCGAGTTCTGCCACCCCACGACAACGAACTCCGATCAGCTCCAACGAAGCCCGACGAACGCTCATGCCCTCCACCAGCGTCCAAGACGGGACCTCGCTGCGGCCCTCCGAGTTGCGGCCCGGGGAGGTGCTGGCGAACCACAACGGCGCCATGGTCGCCGTGTCAACGACCGTTGCCGACGACAGCCCGAGCCCCAACGCGAGCGCTGGGCCGATGGCCGACCTGCGCGACGCCGGCTACCTGGGGTCCCGCGACGACATCCAGGCCGAGCTGGACTCCATCGCCGCGGCCTGCCGGCAGTTCCACATGCAGCAGCCAGACCAGGTCCTCAAGCAGGTCGCGGCCTACGGGGCCCGCCTGACCGAGCTGACCGTCCTGCTGCACCGCGTGGAGGCCCTGGACCGGCAGTACACCCGGGTCCGGACCCAGCAGGTGGAGAAGTGGCTGGCCGAACTCGACCGCCAGTTCAAGGTGGCCAGCCGCCTCGTCGAGGTCCAGCGCCAGGACCTGGCCCTGCTTGGGGGTATGTGATGCCGGACCCATTCGACGTCGAACTGGCCACGGCCATCGACGGCAGCTCCGTGCGGTACATCAACGGGACCGACCTGCCCGACACCGACCTGGAACCGCACATCCGGCAAGTCGCCGCGCAGCTGTCGGAGTGGGTTCTGGGGTCGCAGAACCGTAGCCGCCGCAAGGGAATCCTGAACCGCGACGAGTACGTCGTCCCGGACAACCCGCTGCACCAGATGTTCATCGCCCGGCAGGCGGTCGCCACCGACGACATCGTCGGCGGCGCAGCGGACGTCATCGAGGGCCTGATGTTCCAGAAGGTCCAGTGGGAAGGCGAGAACACCGACGACGCGGACGTCTTCAATCAGATCTCAACGGACGTTGATCTCGACGCGTTTCTGCGGGCGGCGTCTCGGGAGCTATTCACCCACTCCCAGGTCGTGGTCACGTCCTGGTGGGAACGCAAGACGTACACCGTGCGGGGCCGCAACCCGATCCCCCACGACCAGAAGCCGTTGCCGCCGGTCGCGGACCCCCTCACCGGGGTCACGCCGAAGCCGGAGCCGCCGAAGAAGGGCGTCAAGCGCAAGAAGCAGTACCGCGTTTTCGCCCCGACGCAGCTGACGATCCTGGACTCGCTGCGAGTCATCCCGGTCGGGAACCGGCTGTGGGGCGGGGACCAGCTGGCGTGGCACGGCACGGCGGAGGAGATCGAGATCTGGGACGCGGGCCTGGACTCGCCCTCGGCCGGCGACCCCACCATGCAGCAGTTGATCATCGGGAAGTACACCCCGGACCGGCAGGAAGCGACCGAGCTGTCCGGGCTCGGCGTCGACCCGTCCCGGCTGCTGCTGCTCAACCCGATGCGGGTCTGGCGCCACACCCTGACCCGGCCCTCCTACGCCAAGTGGCCCGACATCCGGCTGCGGTCGGTGTTCCCGCTGCTGGACCTGCGGCGGCAGCTGATGGACGCCGACAGGGTCCACTTGATCGGGGCCGCGAACTACATCCTGTTGGTGCGCAAGGGCGCCAAGGAGGAACCGCCGCACCAGGCGGAGCTGGAGTCGCTGCGCCGCAACTTCGACGTCCTGGCGAAGCTCCCGATCATCATCTCCGACCACCGGCTTGAGATCGACATCATCACCCCGTCGCAGGACTACACCCTCAATCAGGAGAAGTACGAGGTCCTCGACGCCCGGATCATCTCCCGGATGTTCGGGGCGATCACCTTGTCGGGGACGGGGCAGCGCAACGAGTCGACGCTGACCGTGGCGCGGATGGTGGCCCGGCTGCTGGAGTCGCGCCGGCACATGCTGAAGCGGTCGATGGAAGCCAACTTCGCCCGCCGCATCATCGACGCCAACCCCGACGTCGACTGGGAAGACGAACCGAACCTGGCGTTCACCCCGCGCCGGGTCCAGCTGGACGCCGACCAGGAAATCTCCCAGATGATCCTGGCCCTGCGCCAGCAGAAGGAGATCTCCCGGGAATCGATCCTCGAGTATGTCGGCCTGGACGAGGCCGTGGAGGCGAACCGGCGGATCGTCGAGGCCCAGCTGTACGACGACATCTTCGAGACCGCGATCCCGTTCAACTCGCCCATGAATAACGCCGGTGGTCTGCCGCCCGGCGCGTTCGGGGCCACCGGCGGCCGACCCACTGGGGGCGGCGGGAACAAGCCGGCGGGCAACTCGGGGGCCACCACCGGGAAGAACAGTTCGGGCGGATCCAGTAAGCCGTCCAGCGGAGCGAAGGGGAAGTGATGGAGTTCTTCGACGTCCTGGACCGGATCAAGCCGTCTGACCTGGTGGCCCAGCCGCTCTTTACCGACCCCCACCCCAACGGCAGCCCCACTTCCGCCGACCAGTTGATTCCTCGGCAGCAGTCCCGTGCGCTGGTCATCGACACCCCCGACAAGACGGTCATCACCGTTGGCGTCGAATCGGCGGCGCTGGATCCGGAGGAATTCTTGACCCGGATCACCGGCCGGCTGGTGGGGGCCGAGCAGGCCAACGACAACGGCCAGTTCTGGGCGGCTGAGGACCTGGAGTTCGGGATCGGTTCGGTCGCGCATGGGCCGCTGAATTGGCTCCACAACGAACACAAGATCATCGGCTGCTTGACGGGTGCGTCGCTGGTGGAACGGGCCACCTCCGCGTCGGCTGCGATCGAACCCACGCACATCCGGGCCGACGCGGTGATGTGGTCGTACCTGTTCCCCGGCGAAACCATGGTTGTCCGCGAGGCAGCTGCCGCCAGCAAGCTGTTCTACAGCATGGAATGCGTCTCCAAGAACGTCCAATGCGCCGGCCCCAACGGCTGCGGCGCCACCATGGCCTACACCGACGCCCACAACAAGACCGAGAAGGCCTGCGCCCACATCCGTGACCGCGCCAGCTACCGCAGATTCATCAAGCCCGCATTCCAAGGCGCCGCCGTCATCGTCCCCCCCGTCCAGCCCGGCTGGTCCAACGCCTCCGCCGATGTTCTGCGCCGAGTCGGGGCCAGCAAGGAAGGCCGCGCGCTCGCCGCGTTCACCGACGACGAGGTTCTCGCGTCCCAGATCCTGAAGTTCATCGCCAACGGCCGTTGACGCCGCCACGGCCCGAAAGATTCGTTTCTCCAGAACGCATCCCGATCCCAGCCCACGTCGGAACGGTCGAGATCACGTCGGCCGCACTACTGGGATCGGAGAGCAGGCATGGCTGACGCGCAGCCCGCCGAGGCTCCGCGACGCATGACCGAGCATGAGGCGTATGCCATTGCCGCTGACCGGGTGGTCCGTGAAACCGCGGATCTCACCTCGAAGGTTGGCAAGCTCGAATCCGATGTCGCGGACCTGAAGGCCAAGCTCGACGTCTCTGAAGCTGCCGTCGAGAAGGAGAAGGCAGCCAGGGAGAAGGCCGAGAAGGACCTGAACGACTTCAAGACCGAAACCGAGACGCAGCGGCAGGTCGCGTCCCGGCGAGGCGAGCGGGAGAAGAAGGTCCGCGAAGTCGCCAAGCACATGAAGGACGACTGGTTCAACGAGGACCGGATCGGTCGGTGGGCGGCCATGGACGACGCCCAGTTCGGCGAGTACGTCGCCGAGATCGCCGCGCTCGGAGGGACCACGGCCCCGGCCAGTGCCGCCCCCCGGGAGACCGCCATGGTCGGCGCCCCCGTCGTACCGGCCGGCACTGGCGACAGCCAGTTCGGCCCCATGGAGCGGATGTTCGCTCACCGCCGGGGGGTGACCGTCAATGGCCAGTGACTATGGCCTGAACTTCGGGTTCCGCCGCAGCGACGAAAGCATGCGGACGGGCACCGAAGGCCGTCAGACCGTGCCGGCCACCGGCACCTTCAAGCAGGGCGACCTCGTCACCCTCGACCCCGCCAACCCGGGGTTCATCAAGAAGGCCGACGCCAACTCCCCGATCCGGCCCGGCTTCACCGGGCTGCTGATCCAGGAAAACGCGTGGGACATCCCGCTGAACTCCAACCAGGTCCTCAACACCTATGACCTGGACGTCGTCTACAACAGCCAGCTGTGCGCCATCTGGACCGGCGGCGGCCTGAAGATCTGGCTGCGGAACACCCCGTCCGCCAGTAACCGCGGACAGCGGGCCCGGTCGGCCGTCACCAAGGTCACCGTCGCCGGTCTCGTCATCGGGGACTTCCTGGCCTGGGACGGCGCCAAGTACGTCGAAACCGCCAACGAGGCCCAGGCGGTTGCCCAGGTCTCCCTGACGAATGGCACCGACTTTGTCGAAGCCATTCTGCTGAAGTGAGAGGAGGAGCTATGGCTACCACTGTTCTGTCCGACCTCCTCTCGATGGGCGGTCAGGTCGACCGGTTCCGGCCGAAGGAGCCGAACGCGGCCCGCGAATACGAGACGGCGAAGGCCGCGCTCAACGAGGAAGCCAAGACCCAGTGGGGAAACCCGGACTGGCACCGCGCACAGGCGGCCATCCTCCAGTCGCAGCTGGACTACGGGTTCACGTTCGAGAACCTGTTCTCGACGTACTTCCTCACCCGCAGCGTCCCCGAATTCGAGCGCGTGTACCTGCGTGAGCGGACCGGTCTGAAGGTTTTCTATACCCACCGCGGTGGGTATATTGAGGAATCGCAGCTTCAGACGCAGGACTGGGAAGTGCCCCGGGACACCCTGGGTTTCCACTTCTCGGAATTCGAGGACAAGCTTCGCGCCAACTTCGCGGAAAGCATCGAGGCCCTTGTGGCGCTCGGTACTCAGCGGATGGAGGCCGAGGTCAACCGGCGTATGTTCCTCCTGCTTCAGGAGGCCGTCCCGACCGGTTCCCCGTACTACGTCACCCAGGCCGGCGGGCTTACCGCCTCCGCCCTGAACACGGCGATCCGGCAGGTCCAGGACTCCATCAAGCCGAACGGTCTCGGCCCTGTGCCGGTCACCATTCTCGGCCGGGCGTCCATGGTCGACCAGATCACCGACCTGGTCACCGCCCCGGGTGTGTACGACCCGGAGTCGCTGGCCGAGGTCCGGGCCCGTGGCCGGATCGGCACCTACCGCGGCGCGAATGTCGTGCGGATCACCAACTACACCGACGAGTCCGGGGTCAGCTACATTCCGGATAACGAAGTGTGGGTTTTCGGTGGGACCGTCGGGCTATTCGTGTCCTATGGTGGCCCGGTTACCAAGCAGTGGTCCGAGAACACCGTCGACTATGTTCACTACAGGCATCGTCGTGACATTGGTGGCCTCATTCACCACCCGGAGCAGGCCCGGCGCCTGGTCGTCTCCTGACCGAACCTGGTAGTCTGATCGCCGGTTCGGTCGCGTGACGGTGACGGACTGTTGGTAGAGCGTTGGGCACAGTGGAGCACCTGCCTCACCCGTAACGGGGCAGGTGCTCCACTGCTTTGTCATTCCCCCAACACCCGTTGCCGCATCCGTTGGCCCCCATTCCACGTCGAGTCCAGTCCCGGAGCTGAGAGACACCGGGAACTGGAGGAATCATGGGCGCGACCACCCGCGATGACGTCAAGGCACGACCGGGCGAAGAAGTGTGGGAGACCACCACCGAGGCCACGTCGTGGTTCCGGGTCACCGACGACCGCGGCCGGGAACGGTCCATGTCGGTCGGGGGGAAGGTCGGGGCCCGGCTACGGATCACCACCGTCGACCGCGAGATCAACCAGGACCTCGCCATGTACGGCCACGACGCGTTCACCAGCGGCCTGCTACGCCGGGTCGACGACACCACCGCGAACTCCCCGAACACCATGACCGACCAGGAACTGACCTTGGGGTTCTCCAAGGCCGGCCGGGCGTTCCAGGCGTTCGTCGACAAGCTGACCGAGCTGAACGTCCGCCGGATGCGGGGGATGTCCACCGACGTCGACGCCACCGTCGCCCAGGTCTCCTACCTCGACCAGGTCATCAAGGAGAAGTTCCGGATCGAGGGCGACACCCCCTCCTACCGGGAGTACAAGCAGCTCACCTGACGCCGATGAGACGGCTGCATGGGGGCTGCATGAGCCCGCAACGAGCGTTGGGAGCGCCGTGACGACGAACCTGGCAGACATGGTGGACGCGTTCCGCCGCGAGGTCGCCGTTCCCGGCACCTTCGAAACCGTCTACCCCGACACCACCGAGGCCGACATCATCGGCCAGCTCGGTGACGCCCTGGCCGAAGTGAAACTCGACGGGTTCTACGCCACCCAGACTCTCGACCTGCTCACCGGCGACATCGAACCCGGCCTCGACCTCGGCGGGCAGGCCCTGGTCGTGCTGTACGCCGGGATGCGGATGATCCGGGCCGAGCTGCGCGCCACCAACACCTCCACCCGCTACAAGGCCGGGCCCGTCGAATACGAGACCGGCAAGTCCGCCGCCGGCCTGGTCCAGATGCTCAAAGACCTCGCTGAGCGCCGCGCCGCGCTGCTGTCGGCGCTGCGGGTGGGCATCGCGTTGGACGCCGTCCTGGACGGCTACACCGGCCGGTACTGGACCCCGCTGATGATCCCCTCCGACTACGCCGGGCACGCCCCCGCCTACCCGGCCGGGCTCCCGTGAGCCCAAGCATGAGCGTGAGGAGGTAGGCCGTGGCCGTCACCAGCAACGTCGCCTTCGACCAGGCCGCGTTCGAGTCCGGCATCCGCACCGCGATGAGCCTGGGCCTGCCCCCGGACCCCGCCGACCAGGCCGTGTTCGTGTTCGCGTCCACCGCCGTCAACGCGGCCCCCGCCGACGCCGAAGACGTCCCCTACGACCCGGCCGTGGCGCCCGTCGTCACCGCCGGCCGGCAGGTCACCGGCCTCATGTACGCACTGGAGTACTACGACGCCACCGGGCAGCCCGTCGACCTGGGGATCCTGGCCCGCACCCAGGTCGTCATCACCATGCTGAAGGCCGAGTACGACCAGATCCGCGGCTTCGACTACGTCCTGCTCGACGGCGACAAGTACCTGTACCGCCGCGAAGAACCCGTCCTGGGGCTGGGGACCAGCGAGATCCACCAGATCCACTGCCGCGCGGAGGACGACACCTGATGCTGCGCCACCCGCCCCGGCACATGGCCAAGACCGTCACGGACCGGCTCACCGAGTACCTGACCGGGCTCGGCTGGACCACCGTCCCGCCGTTCGGCACAACGCCCGTTGAGATCGTCACCCGACGGTTCCGTGAGTCGGAGATGCAGGCCCTGACCGGCAACAAGGTCGGCCTGTTCTTCGCCGAGGAAACCGACGACGTGCCGGTCGAACTCGGCGGCGGCCTCATGCAGAACCGGACCACCTTGTTCGCCGACGTCATCGCCGTCAACGACGGGATCGGCCTGGCCCTGTCCAGTGACATCAAGGACGTCCTGACCGGCCGGGTCCCCGGCTGGCCCCGGATGATCAAGATGCGGGACTACACCACCAACCCGGCCGGCGATGTCCTCGACACCTGGATCATCGAGTTCACCGACGTCCGCCGGCAACGCCCCGCCGCCGACCTGCGCTCCCAGTTCTGGCAGGTCGTCACCGCCGACATCGAGCTGACCTTCCCCGGGGAGGAGTGATGGGCGTACCAAAACCCCGGGACGAATCGGGCGCCCACGTACCAAAAGCCGGTGAGACGCATGCCTGAAGACACCCTCCGGCGGCTCCTGGACGTCCAACGCCGCCGCCTGGTCGCCAGCATCATGAGCCACGCCGAACGGGAGTTGTACCCCGACCTGACCGAGGCCCAGCAGAAAGCGTTCCGGGGCAAGGTCCTGACCGCGGTCGGCAGCTACCACGACGTCATGTTGGACATCCTCGGGACCCGCGACACGACGGAGCTGATCAACGTGGAAGCGATCGAGCTGCTGCGCGATGTCCGTGACCGGCTCGCAGCGGACCGGGCGGCCAGCTGATGGCCCGGGGGATCCCCAATGCCGGCGGTTCCAGGTTCACCCCGGTCGGTCGCAAGTTTGGCCTCAAGTACACGATCACGTTCCAGGTCAAGGGCACCATCGTCAACCGCAAGACCGGCGACTTGATCAACATGCCGGAGCGGCTGGCTGGCGCCATCGCCGAACGCATGCAGAAGGACGCCGCCGCCTACATCCGCAAGAACATCAAGCGCAAGGGCGCCTCCACCCGGCGGCTGGAGAACGCCGTCGCCTCCCCCCACAACCGTGAGGTCAAGGGCGGGAAGCTGCGAGTCATGCTCCCGGAGTGGCTGAACAAGGAAGTCGTCGACGAGGAGGGCCGCCCCTACTGGCGGGCCATCGACCAGGGCTCCTCCAAGGCCGTCGGGCGTCGCATCGCGGGCGTGTTCGTCACCGGCGATGACCCCGCCCCGCTCGGCCGCAGCACCAAGCAGACGTTCCTGGGCCCCCGGCAGCTCGGCCGCGGCGAGGCCGGGGCCAAGGGCCGGGAGATGCTCGAAGCCAGCGGCTTCGAAGGGGCCGACGCCCGGTCCCTGTTCCGGATCAAGAAGGCGATCGAGCCGATGCGCTTCAGCCAGGTCGCCCGGGACTCCTTCGCCCTCCCCCAGAACGCCGCGAAGGAGATTTTCAAGGAGTTCCGCAAGGACGTCATCGTCCGCCGCAAGTAGATCCAGTCGTAGATCGTGCGATGTCAACGGTCGTTGGTCGAGGGAGTCCGGGACGCGCTAAGCATCCGGAGGGACACCCAGAATGGCTATCAAGAGCGGACAGGTCCTCCACGTCGGAAACGACGCGGTCCTGGTCGAGCGCCTCCAGACCGCTGGGCCTGGCGCGCTCAACATTCCCAAGGAAAAGATCTTCGAACTTGGGAACTACAAGAGTGTCGCGACCATCCGCGACGTGCCGGACCTGACGTACTCCCTGGAATCTCTCGACACCACCGTCAGCCTCGAAGCGATGCTCACCCGCACCGCTGCCGGCTCGGCCAGTTTCGACCTTTCCACGTGCAAGCCGCTGGACTTGGCGACCCCGTTCAAGCCCGGCAAGGACGCCCCCACGCCGTTCACTATCACCCAGGCCGTGGGCATCCCGTACCTGTACCCGGAGTCGATCAGCTACAGGTTCGGCTTGAAGGACAACGCCACCCAGACCGTCAGCCTCCGCGGCGACAGCATCTTCTACTGCCCCGGCCCCGTGTATGTCCAGGAGCAGACCACCGCCATCACCGCCGGCGGATCCGTGGTCACCACCAACGTCGCCGGCCAGTACACCGACTCCAGCGGCACCCGCCGGGTCCTGTCCGTGACCGTTGGGAACGACCGACTGTCCTACGGCACCGACTACACCGTCACCTCCGCCGGGTCCACCCCGTTCGAGGTCGCCACCGTGAACTTCAAGAACGCGGTCGCGTCCGGCGTCCTGACCCGCATCATGTACTTCTCCAACGTGACGCGGGATTACCTCCAGAGCGTCCACACCTCCGCCACCGTGAAGCCGGCGGCAATCAGGGGTAGAGACATCGAGGTCTGGGTCGGGGGCTATGACCCGACCGACCCGCTGGCCTCGGACGGCGAAAAGTGGGGCACCGTTCAGTCCGCGAATGTGGACTGGCGCGTGACCTTGGAGCCGGACGAGGAATTCGGCAACTACTACCGGATCGGTCAGGACTTCGAAGTCCCTGAGGTGACCGGCACCATCACCATCAAGCCGAAGAACGTCGCGGACTTCTTCACGAAGCTGCGGACCGCAACGGGCGTGAGCACCGCCACCGCCGCCATCGGCCCCAACTTGGCCGCGCTGCTGCCGCTGGACATCGTCATCAAGAACCCGGCCGACGGGGCCACCCTGAAGCGGATCAACGTGCCGGACGCCCGGTTCACGCTGCCCGGCTTCTCCCCGCGGGTCCAGCAGAAGCTCACCGTCGAACTGCCCTTCGACTCCGACGGCGGACAGCTGTTCGTCTACCCGGAGTGAACGACGCGGCCTGACGGCCGCAGCGAGATTGGTCGCCCCCGGGCCCTGTAGGGCCAGGTCCGGGGGCGCCGGCCAACACTACCGGCCGGCTGGAACTGGACTGGAACTGGTGCACCAACGGGAACTGACTTCTGGACCTGTGAAGGGGATTTCATGGCTGACAAGGCGCTGCTGCGTCTGCATCGCGTCACCGAGCTGTTCGAGACCGGCCGCGAGATGATCATCTCCGACCGTGACGCCGAACCGGTCCTGGTGTGGATCGCGAAGCTCAACACCTTCCAGCGCGGCGACGCCCAACGCGACGCCTCCGCGGTCCGGGCCCGACGGGTCGCCGGCCTCTCGGACGACTCCGACGAGATGCGCGCCATCAAGGTCCGCCTGGCCACGATGACCCAGGACCAGAAGCTGGAGTTCATCCTGGCCCCCAAGGAGTCCCAGGCCTACCTGTCCGGCCACGAGGACGTCCGCGCGGACCCGGAGTGGAAGGACCGCATCCAGCTGATGGAGCGGTCGGAATCCCTGATCACCGGCGGGAACCCGCCCACGGACAAGGAAACCGAAGCGCTGATCACCATTCAGCAGGACTATGCGGCTGCGGTCGAGGCGGCTGCGGCGGAGCGGATGAAGGAGTTCCGGCACGATTTCGAGGGCGTCAAGGCCGCCGAGTTGGACGAGCAGTACCTGGATGTGGCCCGGTCGAACCTGGGCAGCAACGCGTTCTTCGAGGAGTTCCAGCGGTGCGAGCTGTTCTATGCGTTGCGGGACTGTGAGGCGAAGCGGAAGAAGGGCGGCGACTACGACCACACGTCGTGTACGCATCAACGGCTGTTGCCGTCGAAGGCTGCGATCAACGACCTGCCGGAAGACTTCATCGAACGTATCAAGAACGTCATCTCCGATAACGCCATAACTCCGGGCGAAGCGGGAAACTCGGACGCTCCGGCGAATTCCTCCGAATCGTCGGGGCAGCAAAACAGTGCGGAGGCCTCTCCGTCTTCTACCCAGACGGAGACGTGACCCAGGCCCCCTGGGACCTGAACGAGGCCATCGCATCCGCGACGGCCGTTCTCGGCATGCTCGAACTCCCCCGCGAAGACGTGCCGCCAGAACATATCTGGCATCACGAGGAGCGGCTGGAGGAATGGTTCGCCTCCGTCGAACAGCGACGCAAGGATCGCTACAAGGGCCTCGAAACAGTGCCCGATGCCACCGATGACGAGACCAGCGTCGTCAACGAGCTGGCCGCCGGCCTGCGGGACTAGGGAGGGCGGGCCGTGGCGAACGACAATGAACTTCCGATCGATGTCTTCATCAACCTCAACAAGAAGTCCCTGGCCGAACTCCAGGAACAGCTGAAGAAGATCGGGGCCCAGGAGTCCCACGGCGAGTTCCAGTTCTCGGCCGGCGAGCAGCGCTCCGCCGCCGCTGTCGGCGCGAACCAGGGCGAGATCGTCAAGCTGCTGGCCGGCTTCAAAGAAATGCAGATCCAGGCCGGCTACATGGCGGCCGAGATGCGGCGCGTCGGGGACGCCGCCAAACAGGCTGCTGGTCAGTTCGCGCGCGCCGAACTCCGCGACGCCGGCTTCCGCGGCCCCCGCGAAGGCGGCAGGTTCACCGGCGCTGAGTACTACGTCCGCCCGGACCAGGTCGCCGGGCGCCGCGAGACCCAAAGGATCGGTGGCGAAACCGGCACGATCCTCGGGCTGCGCGGGAGCGGCTACGACCTCAGCGAACGCAGCGTCTTCGACCTGGCCCGGGACAGGGCACGGATCAAGACCCGTCTCGACGCCTTCCGGGTCGGCGCCCAGGTCCAGACCGGGTTCGCGCCGGACCAGATCCAGTTCGAGGGCGAAGCGATCCGGGCGAAGAAGCGGGTCGAGTCCTACTTCAAGGACGTCGCCCAGCACCTCGCTGCCGGCAACGCCAACCCTGACCTCGAACACCTCGTCAACACCTACGACGCCACCCTCATCCCCAAGGCGCTCCAGAAGCTTTCCAACGTCGCCAAGACCGACGCCGCCCGCGCGATCGCCGCCGACGCCGAAGCCCTCTCGATCGGGACCAGCCGTGAGTTCAAGGTCGCCGATCTGACGTCCCGCAACGACAAGCGCTACCAGCAGGCGCAACGACGGTTGGCGCAGGACATCATCGGTGGCAAGCAGCTGCCCGACGGTGTCACCGACCAGATCAACCCCGGCATCCTCGCCGAGGAGATCAAGAAGTCGAGGCGGGCCGCTGACCAGGGACGCCGCCGCGACCAGGCCGACTACCTGCGTGCCGAACGCGAATCGGCCCTGAGTCAGCTCCAGTCCGAAGACCCCGAGATCCGCCGCGCCGGGATCCAGGCCGCCGAACGGGCCCGCCGCCGCGGCGTCAACGCCCAGATCTACCGCGGCTACATCGGCGGCGACCAGGTCGACTCCGACGTCATCGACAAGATCCGGACCACCGACCCGGACATCGTCAAGAAGGAACAAGACCGGGCCCGCGCCAAGCACTACGCCGACCAGGCCCGCAGAAACGCTGAAGAAGCCCGCCGCCTGTACGGGACCGGCGCCGACACCTCCCAGTTCCAGGCCGCCGACCTCCAGTCGAAGAATCAGGAGCTGCGTCGCGCCGCCCACGCCCGCCTCGCCAAGGACGTCCTGGCCGGCCGCACCGTCGACCCCCTCGCGGTCGCCTCGATCGACCCGGGCATCTTCAACGCCGAAGCCGACAAGCTCAAGCAGCGGCAGCGGACCGACGCCCGCCGCGCCAAGACCCAGGCCGACCAGGATCTGCGCGAACGGGCGTTGGCGCAGATCGGGTCCGAGGACCCAGCGGTCCGCGCCGAAGGCATCAAGGCGTCGGAGCTGGCGCGTCGCCGCGAGCAGGACCGGAAGATCTACCGGGGCAGCCTCGCCGGCAACGCTGTCGACCCCGCCGTGCTGGCCGGCATCCCGCAGGACATCAAGGACGCCGAAGACCTCCTCCGGTCCCGCAAGGCCGCCAAGGACCACCTCCGCGGCCTCGTCGAGGCCGGGCAGAAGGACGCTGGCGCTCTCGCCGACGCCGAGGTGTACGCCAACGCCCTGCTCAAGCAGGACGAGCACAACGCCGCCGCCCGCAAGGTCCTGGCCGACGCCGCCGTGCGGGGACGGACGCTGCCGCCCGGTGCGGCGGCGAACCTGACGTCCCAGGACTACACCGACGCGACCGAGCGGCGGAAGCGGACCGAGAACGCGGAGCTGAACAAGCAGCGCCGGGACCGGCTCGCCGAGCTGAACAAGCAGGTCGAAGCCCAGGTCGGGCCGTTGGAGGAGTCGGTCCGGTACTCCCAGGCCCTCGGCAAGCACCAGGAGCGCCACGCCGCCGCGTACCGCGACGCCGCCGCCAACCTGGCCTCCGCGCCCTTCGGCCCCATCACGCAGGCCCAGGCCGACGCCGCCTCAGCCGTCCACGCCTACGACCCCAACCTGCTGCGCCGCTCCCAACTCGAATACCAGCAGGACCAGCTGGCCCAGCAGCGGGCGCAGCACTCCCGCGCACTCAACGCCCACTTCGGCGACCCGAACGTGTCATTCGTCGACCGCGCCAAGGCCGGCCTGTTCGGCAACGTGCCCGGCGGCGCCACCGAGAAGCAGCCGTTCGGCGCCGACTTCCTGCGCGGCGTGTTCGGCCGCGAAGGGTCCCTGTCGGGTGCCCTCGGGCAGGCGGTGAAGTTCTCCGTCCTGTACGGCGGCCTGTACAAGATCCAGTCGCTGGTCACCGGCGGATTCGCAGCTGCCGCATCGAGTGCATCGCAGTATGAAGACGCCCTGGTCGCGTTGTCGGTGGCGACTGGTAAGAGCGTCGAAGCCAACGAAGAACTGGCCTCGTCCACATCGAAGATCGCCACCGCCTACGGGTACCTACCCAACCAAGGCGTCACCGCCGCCGCTCAGGCGGTCGGGCTGTACGGCCTCAACGACGCCACCGAATTCGACCGCAACGCCATCGCCCAACAGTCCACCGCGGTCGCCGCCCGCATCGGCCGGCTCGGCGGGCAGGACATCGGTCAGGTCCAGCAGAACGTCGCCGGCCTCGTCCGGTCCTACAACCTGCCCGCCCTCGGCCAGGGCCAGATCGAAGACATGCTGTCGGTCATCCAGCGGCAGACCGGTTCCCAGCCCGCTGACCTCCTCAACGCCGCCACCCAGCTCGGCCCGATCTCCACCGCCGCCGGGTACGACCTGGCCGACACGTTCGCGATGATCTCCCAGGCGCAGCGGCTCACCGGGCAGACCGCCAACGCTGTCGCCGGGCAGCTGTCGCAGGGCCTGTCGAAGGCCGGGGACCCTGCCGCCAAGGCCGCGTTCGCGTCCGTCGGTGTCAACGTCATCGGCACCACCTTCAAGGAGCAGGTCGCGCAACTGTCGACGCTGCGCGACACCATCGACCCGGACACGTTCAAGCGGGTCGTACAGTCCGTGGGCCGATCCCGTTCTGGCGCAACGTTTGACGTGCTGCTGTCCCAGCAGGGTCAGATCCAGGACTTGGCCGGGCAGGCCCGCAACGCTCCCGCCGGGATCGGCGAGGAGAACTTCGGCAGATCGATGGAAACCCTGTCGGGGCAGGGCCTGAAGTTGAAGGGCACCCTCGCCGAGATCGGCGTCGCTATCGCACAGTCCGGTCTGCTGACACACCTGGTGCACCTCGCGACCGTGTTGAACGCGATGGCAACGGTCGTTGAGAACGTAGTCGGCCTCTACAGCGAACTGCCCAAGCCGTTGCGGGACGCCATCACGTGGGGTCTGGAACTGGCGTTGATGTTCCGGCTGTTGACGTTCGTGACCAAGGGCCAGCTGTCCGCCCGCGTGGCCGGCGGCATCGGCGGGATCCTGGCGAAGTCGCCCACGGGCGGCACGATCGTGGCGAACCTGGCCCGCATCCCCGGCCTGGGGCGGCTGGGTGGTCTCGGCGGTGCCGCTGGGGGTGCCGCCGGAGCTGGCACGGCAGCCGCAGGGGCAGCGGGGCTGCTGGCCCGCACCGGGCCCGGGATCCTGATCGGCACTGCGGCTGCGCTGACCTACGGCAGCATCGCGACGCTGAACGGGGGGCTGCGGGCCCGGGAACATTCCAAGGACGCGCTGGATGCTGCGAAGCTGTCCGACGCCGCCGCCGGCAGCGCCGAGAGTAAGCGCGAAGCCGCCAGCCGGTACGGCGAAGCGGTCAAGCTGGCGCAGCGCGAACAGGAAGTCAGCCTCGAGACCTTCATGAAGCAGGGCTTCGCGCCGCTGGCCAACCAGATCGCGGAGCTGTACCACTACTCGACTGCGCCGGCCCGCCAGGAAGCCGCAGGGCAGGACAAGCAGCGGCAACTCACCGCCGAGGCCGACGAGCTGGACAAGAAGGCCGCCGAGGCCGCCTCGGCCAACCCCGCGGCAGCGTTCGCGTCGTTCTCGACCGTCGACGCCGTCTCGGAATCGTTGGGGATTCTCTCCACGCAGGGCCTGTCGGCCAAGCGACAGTTGGACGCGCTCAACCTCGCGTTCGAAGACATGATCACCGTCAGCAAGGAAGGCGCCTCGGTCGCCGGGATCATCAAGGCCGGCCAGGAGCAGGCGTTCACAACGGACGTTTCCGCTGCACCCGCCAAGGCGATCACCAAGCTGAACGAGCGGTACCAGAGCGAGCGTGACCAGTTCGACCTCGGCTTCTGGGACCGCCTCATCACCGGGGTCGACGGGTTCGGCGGGTTCGGTGACTACAAGGAAACCGCCGGCCGGCACTACGACGAAGCCCAGGCCGCGATGGACGCCCTCAAGGACATCGACATTGAGGGGCTCAGGACCGACACCACCGCGTTGGTGTCCGACACCCTGGCCACCGCTCCCCACGACTCCCGCGGGCAAGTTCTGCTGTCGAAAGACAACCTCGACACCATCAAGGGCGGCACCCGCAAGCTGATCGAAGACAAGTACGGCACCAACCTGCCCAAGGCCGTCCTCAACGACCTCATCAACGGGGCGTCGAAGGAAGCCATCGACGCCATGTCCGGCTCCGTCGCCGACATCACCACCCCGCAGGGAATCCTCGCCTACGCCCAGAACGCGCAGAAGCTGGCCACGCAGGCCGCCCAAGACGCCGGCACTGCTGCCATCTTCACCGCTGGAGAAAACACCGCCGAAGCTGACGCCGCGATCCAGGCCCTGGCCCAGCAGAAGCAGAACGTGCTGGAGGCTGCGCAGAACCTCCCCGAGGAGACCGAGTCGCAGCGCACGTTCAAGGCGAACTTCATCGCCGACCAGGTGTCGCTGTACGACGGGCAGATCCGCAAGGCCGCCAAGAGCGCGCTCGATGGACGGTTCGCCGACCTCGACGCCGCGACGAAGCTGTCGCAGTCCGGGCACGCCCTCGACGACGAGTTCGGCCGCGCCGCCGAGGAGTACCTGACCTCCGTCGCGAAGCTCAACATCCTCGACGCCGGCCGCGACGACATCTTCGACGCGGTCAAGGCTGCCGACGAATACGTCTACGGGAAGGCCAAGGACGGCGTCAAGCAGAGCACCGACTTTGTCAAAGCCGCCGCCGCCAAGGGCGCCAAGGAGACCGCTTCTAGCCTGCTCCCCAAGGGGCTGTCGGCCACGGTCAACGGCGGCCGGCCCGACCTGTCGAACAAGAACTTCAAGAGCCTATTCGACCAGGACGTCGAGAAGCGGCTCACCACCAGCAACAACTACGGCTGGTTGAGCAACGCGGCGACCAACCGGCCCGACCTGACCCTGCTCGACGCCGGCCTTACCCCGTACACCCCGTACTCGCAGGTCTACGACGAAAAGGTCAAGGACCTCCTGACCACGAGCAACAACTACGGCTACACCAGCAACGCCGCGACCAACCGGCCCGACCTGACTCTGCTGGATGCGGGCCTGGGGAAGCGGCCCACCCCCGACCGGCCATCCGCCGCAACGGCCGTTGCCGCGGACCTGGAAGGGCAGCTCACCACCCCCGTCGGGATCGACCCGAACAGCCCCGAGTACCTCCAGCGGCTGGCCGAGGCCAACGAGAACGCGCTGCGGATCGAACAGTTCCGGCGCGAGTCGGAGAAGAACCGCAAGCTGCTGGCGATCCCCACCAACGACATCGCCGGCATCGACCGGGCCGACATCGACGAAGCGCAGGACCTCGTCAATGACGCCCTGCGCCGCCAAAGCGACAACAAGGCCAAGGGCGTCGACCCCCTCATCCAAGAGTCGGACACGGCCCTGGTCCGCAAACGCAGCCTGGAACTGCGGCAGCGCAAGGAAAAGTACGCGCAGGACCAGGCGTCCATCGCCAACCAGGAGTACCAGCTGTCCCTCAACGTTGACGACCCGCTGCTGGACGCCAAGTCCGCCCTCGACCAGGCCAACCGGAACCTGGCCCTTGCGGCGCAGGGCATCGGGGACTTGAAGTCGGCGCAGTTGGCGCACCGCAAGGCCCAGCAGGACGTCCTCCAGGCCCAGATCGATTTGGACGCCCAGATGCGCGACGACTACGACCGGACCGACCCGGTGCAGCAGGCCCAGGCCGAACTGGACACCCTCAACGCGAAGCTGAAGATCACGAAGGACCCGAAGGCCAGGCGGGTCCTCAGCAACCAGATCGAAGACAAGTCGATCGACCGGGAACTGGCCGAGTCCGAGCAGAAGATCAAGGACATCGACGACCTCGAATCCCTCGGGAAGATCTCGAAGGCGACCGCGCAGGCCGCCCGGGCCTCGGAGAAGAACCGGATCGACGCCGAGCTGGCCGGCATGACCTCGACCACCACCGGCTACCGGGCCCTGAAGGACCGCTCCACCGAACTGGCCAAGGAAATCAAGACCGCTTCCGAGGACTACTCCGGCCAGTTCAACCTCCGCGACATCAAGCTCCCGACCGTGTACGAGATCCGGCGGTCTTTGGGGACCGACCGTTCCGACATCTCTGGTGGAAGCAACACCACGAACAACGTGGCGATCAACGGCGCCGACTTCGCCCGCGTCGTCCAGTACCTCCAGGGCATTTTCGGGAAGCAGGTCGGCCGGACCCGCTCGGTCGGCGCGAGGACGGTGGGCTAGATGCCGACGTACAAGCGGTGGAAGATCGCCGACGCGTCCAGCACGTACGAGTTCTACCGGAACCCCAACGCGATGTCGTCGCCGTTCGGGAAGCGCAACATCACCTCGAAGGTCACAACGGCCGTTGAGGGCGCCGTCTTGTTCTTCGAGGGCGGGAAGAACGCGCAGGAGTGGACGTTCTCCGGCGACATCCTCGAACACGAAATGTATGAGGCGCTGCGGCACTGGGTGTACGACCGGATCGGGCGCCGCGTCGTGGTCACCGACCACTTCGGCCGGGCCATCTCCTGCGTCCTGGTCGAGTTCAAGCCCACCCCGAAGCGGGCCGTCGGGAAGTACTGGCGCCACACCTACGAGGTCACGGCCCTGGTCACCAACGTTGGGGCGCCCACGGTGGCCGAGGTGCCCACGTGAGGAACCTCCCGGCGATGGAGGCGATCTGGCGGTCCGGGGAGTACCTCGGGGACCGCCGGCCCACCATCCGCGCCACCATCCAGAACCCCCACATGGCGTTGCGCACCTACGGGTTGATGTCGACGTACAGCTACATCACCAACGCCCCCAAGTCCGGGACCGCCTCCAGCACACCCCTCGACGGGCTGATCGACCCCAAGCGCGGCCGGAAAGTCAGCAACACCTACGCCGACCTGCTGTTCACCAACCCCGCCGCCCCATTCGAGATCGCCCAGATCAAAACCCTGTCCTGGACCCGGTCCCTGGACTCCGACGCCGCCACGATGACGATGGAGATCGTCAACACCGGGTACAAGGGCGCCGGGTACGTCGTGCCGATGAACGGCAACTACGTCGCCGACGCCTACCGCGACCTCGACTTCCCCGGCTACTTCTCCCCCACCCGCGGCGCCTCCGCCAACGCCAAACGGTGGGGCCACACCAAGAACCCCTGGTACGGGATGCTGCTGCCCGACAACCTGGTCAGGACGTATGAGGGGTACGGCGTCGACTTCTCCAAGCGCCCCGAGAACGACCCGCACCTGGTCCCCACCGGCGTCTGGATGATCGACACCGTCAAGATGGACGCGTTCGGGTCGATGACCCTGACCTGCCGCGACCTGGCCCGGCTCCTGCTGGACCAGCAGACCAACCAGCCGGTCATCCCCAAAGACTTCGACCCCCTGTCGTTCGAGGACTGGCAGACCGACGCCGACATCCCCTCCCCGACCCGGACCCGCGTCTACCTCACCGACGCCACCTCAGCCAACGCCTACGGCCCGTACAAGGGCGAAGACGGCGTCTACCGGCCCGTGTCCACCTTCAAGGAAGCCCACCCCCCAGGTGCCGTGCTGGACGACAACCCGGCGTCGTACTGGCGGTCGTTCTCCCACATCCGCCCCAACTGGCGGTGGGCCACCGAATGGGTGGAGGTCCACTGCAAGCCGGCCACCATCGACCAGATCGGCATCTGGCTCATCGGGCACGGCTACACCATGTACGTGTCCGTCTACGCCAACGGCCATTGGCTCGACCCCAACGGTGACCCAGCGACCGGAGCCGACCCGAAGGTCCCCTGGACCCACAACACGGAGTCCCCGCCGGCCCCCTCCTACCGCGACCAGCAGGCCGTCATCCCCTACGTCAAGCAGCTGGTCATCCCCAAGTCATGGGAAGGCCACCTCAACACCATCACGTTCTCCGCCCCGATCCCGGGGGTCACCAAGGTCCGGTTGTCGTTCCGGAACCTCCAGCGGCTGCCCGGCACGAAGAAGAACTACCGGGTCGCGGTCCGCCAGGTCCGCCTCGAAGCCGCCGCCGGCACCACCTCGACGAAGCTGACACCGGGCCCGGCAGGGTCCAACCCGGGCCGGTACGCCGACTACACCGACATCGTCAAGCTGTGCTGCGCCTGGGCGGGCCTGTACTGGCCCTCCACCGCCTACCGGTACCTGTCCGACGGGACGCAGCCCCGGCAGGCGTTCACGCGGCCTGACCCGGTCCTGGGGGCCGTCAACGGCCGCGTCTGGGGCGACTTCGAACAGACCGGCACCACCGGCTTCATCAAGATCGACGACCCGCTCGTCAACAAGTCCCTGATGGACGTCGTCACCTACATCCGCAACATCATCGGGTTCGCGTTCTGGATCGACGAACAAGGCGCCGCCCAATGGCGCCTACCCAACGTCTACGACGCCGGCAACTGGGTCACCGACAACTCCGTCGCCACCGGCCGCACCAACAAGATGCTCGCCATCGACGAAAAACAACTCCTCATGTCGCTGGACGCAACCCTCAACTCCCGCAACGTCTTCGAGATCATCCGGGTCACCAACCTCGACCCGAACACCAAAGAAGGTGTCGCCGCCACCTACAACCCCAACCCCATCGGCCTGCGCCGCGTCGGGCTGTGGAACGAAGACAAATTCACGTCCAAGGAACTCCAGAAAGTCGCCGAAATGACCGCCGCCGCAGCGCTGTGGCTGTACCGGCAGGACCGCGTCACCATCCCCGGCTACCCCGGCATCCAGGTCGACGACCAGGTCCGCATCTTCGAACGCGTCACCTCCGAAGGCAACATCCACTACATCAAGGCCATCCAGTCCAGCCACAACGCCGAAACCGGCGAATGGACCTACACCCTCGACACCCAATGGCTCGGCGACAACCCCGACGGCAAGTGGGCGATCCCCGCCAGCCAGCAACCCAAGTCGGTCATCGACCACGTCACGAAGCGGGCCGTCCGGATGCAGTTCCGCCGCGACGTCGACCCCGCGTTCCGCGCCGCCGTCAGGAGCCTCCGTGGCTAACGTCGCCGTCGACATCCACACCAACCAGGCCCAGACCCACGCCGAAACCAAACAGCAGCAGAAGAACGCCGCCAAGCTGACCACGTTCACGTTCGTGCAGAACACCACCGGGATCGGCTACCGGCACATCGGGTTCCTGTTCGACGTCACCTTCTCCAAGGAACCCGTCTTCAGCTACGGCTGCCAGCTGGTCGCGATCACCGGCGAAGGGGAGTTGCCGGCCGGCGCCGCGATCGTCACCCACTGGGTCCAGGACAAGTCCGGCCGGTACAACGGGGTCCTGCTTGTCGCGCAGGTCACCACGATCCTGGCCGGCGGATTCAAGTACTCCTCCAAGTCCGCCGGAAGCCCAAGCCTTCCGAAGCCGGTGGTGGCCCACAACCTCACGTTCACCGGTCCCGCGCTGCCCCGCACCAAGTCCGAGACCACCCTGGCGATCGGCACCCTCAGGGGCCTCGCCACCGGGATCACCTGATGGGGGCGCACGTCGAGACCGACACCCCCGAGGAGTCCGTGCAGATCACCCGGCACGCGCCCCGGACCCTGGCGATGCACCCGTTCGAGGTTGATGCCGGCGGGGCGACCTGATGGGCGCCGAAACTGATGTCTCCGAAGACGTCACCCTGATCATCCGATACGCGACCCGAACCCTGGCCATGAAACCGTTCGAGGTCGACGACGGCGGGATCGTGGACGGCTGATGAGCGCCGAGTCGTTCACCGGCCAACGCACCCGGATCGTCCGCAACGCCCCCCGCACCCTCGCCATGCGGCCGATGGCGTCAGGACCCGAGTACTACTACCAGCGCTTCTGGCCCCAAGGCGGTCTGGCGGGGGAGGACTTCGACTACGTCCAGCCCCTGTCCAACCCGTTCGACACGGCACTGACCGGGCAGTTCGAAATCCCCTACGGCCCGGGCATGACCCACATCCGCCTGTACGTCGAGACCCGCGGCAACTTCTACGCCTTCAACACGCCGATCGAGTTCCGCCTCACTGGCGTCATGTCCACGGCGTGGACGGTCGGGAACAACCACGGCGCGGCCTGGCCCATAGCCGACGTCACCTGGTTCCCCGGCACCGGCATGGTCGAGGCGTGGATGCGCGGCAGCTACTACGACCCCGACCATCCGTCGTGGCACGTGACCGGGATGGTCGTGGCGTGGATGTGGCTGTACATCTCCAACGAGCCGCTGTAGCACTGGAGCTGTTTCCCGACCGTTCCTGACGACCAACAGGGCATGGCCCTGACGCCCTACTACGGCTTCTCGTTCTTCGGCGGGAACACCCCCGGGGCGCTGACCGACGACGGCGCCAAGTTCACCGGCGCCGACCGGATCCTGCTCGACCGGATGCTCAACGCCCTCGCCACCAGCAACCGCCACCAGCGGGACTACCAATCCGTCAACGACCCGGCGACGCCAACGGCCGTTGTCGACGACGACGGCGGCCTCCCAGCTGGCGCGACCTACTACTACGTCGTCACCTACGTCGACGCCGACGGCCTGGAGTCCCTGCCGTCCGCCCAGGTGATGGTCACCACCCCGGTCGCGATCCCCCCGCCGGACTCCCCCACCCTCACCGACGAAGACGGCGACGGCGTCCCCCTCGGCGGGGCCCTCGAACCCGGCCTGTACTTCTACGCCCTCACCGCCCTGGCCGGCGACGAAGAATCGATCATGGGCCCGCAGGTGTCCATCACCCTGATCGACGAAGGCTCCAGCGTCGAAATCACCCTGCCCGACCCGCCCGGCGTCGGCCTCGACGCCCAGATCTGGCGGATGGCCGCAGCCGACGTCGGCTGGACCCGGATCGGCACCACCACCTTCACGGGCGCCGCAACGTTCGTTGATGACGGCTCCGTCCCGGCCAACCTCAACTCCGACGACCCCTCCCAAGCGCCGCCGGCCACCAACACCGGCCAAGACATCTACTCCGTCACCGTCACCCTCAACGCCACCGACCAGGCCCTGGCCACCGACCGCGACATCACCGCGTGGCGGCTGTACCGCACCGAAACCTCCGGCGCCTGGCCCGCCGCGTCCCTGGTCCAGCATGTCGTCGACACCACCGACCCGTCCGGGCAGAACGACCCCGCGTTCGGCCTGGTCATCGAGTTCACCGACGACGGCGACATCCTCCTCGACGGCCTCCCCCCGACCACGTCGCAGGCGATGACGCTGGCCCCGTACGTCTTCGACCACGTCGACGTCCTACCTGACGCCGCGGACTACCCCGAGTTCTACCCGCTGGTCTTCGACAACCGGATCTACACCAACGTCGCCGGCGTCTGGACCCAGCTGTCCGACGAAGCCACCGTGATGACCGGCACCGACCCGATCATCGTCACCGGCGACGACATCTCCCTCGGCGTCGTCCCCATCCCCAACGGCGGCACCGGCGCCACCACCCACCCCGCCGCCCGCGTCGCCCTCGGCGTCGGTGTCGACCAGGTCGTCGGCCCCGTCAACGGCGGCTCCGCCCTGGCCGTGGACGACCCAGCGACGGCCAGCGACAACGTCACCCGGGTCCTGCTCGACAGCACCCAGTGCGTCCTGCGCCTCCCCGGTTCCCCGTCATCGGTGCGGTTCGGCGCTGGCAGCCGCAGTTACGCCGCACCCTCGATCACCGGTGACCTGGATGTTCGCGTCCGCGTCACGGCGAAGACCTCCTGGACCACCAGCCAGCTTCTGGCCGCTAAGGACAGCAACGTCGCTGGCGGACGCGGCTGGTACATCTACCTGACCGCCAACGGCTTGAACTTCGTCTACTCCACGGACGGCACGGCGGTCTCGCAGGTCACCTACGCGGGCGGCCTGCCGTTCACGGTCGGGCAGACCTGGTGGCTACGGGCCACGCTGGATACCACCACCGGCACGGGCACGCTGTACTACTCCAAGGACGGCGTCACCTGGACCCAGCTCGTGCAGACCGTCGGCACGATCGGGCCCATCTTCGACAACGCTGCTCAGCCCTACCTGTTCGGCGCGTCCGCCACCGGCACCGCGGGACTGTCGGGCGAGATCAGCTACATCGACGTCCGGTCCGGCATCGGCGGCACCACCGCGCTGCCCACCGACCCCACCGCCTGGACCGTCTCCGGTGCCAACGTGCCCTACGCCGCGGTCCCCGCGCCTCCGCTGGGGGCCCGGGTCAAGTTGGCCCTCACGCAGGATGCCACCGGTGGCCGCGTCGTCGCCTGGCCCCCGAACGTGCTGTGGACCGGCAACGCGGCCCCGAAGCTGTCCACCGCCCCGGGCGCTGTCGACTACGTCCAGCTCGACTGGATCGACGGCGTCCAGTGGTACGCCCGGCTCCTCACCCAGGAAGCCTCGCACCCTCGGGTCGACATCCAAAAGTTCACCACCTCTGGATCCTGGACCAAGCCGTCCTGGGCCGTGACGGTCGAGGTGGAGCTGCAATCAGCTGGCTGCGGCGGTGGATCCGGCCGCCGCGGCGCGGCAGGCACCATCCGGGTCGGCGGTGGCGGCGGCGGCGGCGGCAGCCGGGCCCGGTTCGTGCTCGACGCCGCCGACACCGCCGCCACCGCCACCATCACCGTGGGTTCCGCTGGGGTCGGGGGCGCTGCTGTCGCCACGGATTCGACCGACGGAGCCCCCGGCACCGCCGGGGGCTACTCGTTCTTTGCCAGCGGCACCACCTACGTCAGGACTCCCGCGTCCACTGGTGGTGCGGGCGGCGGGCAGGCAACTGGCGGCACGGCCGGGGCGGGCAACACCCTGACTCACATGATTGGCGGCTCCGGTGCGGCTGCCCCGACGACCGGACTCATCCCGAGCACCCCGGGCGTCGGGTCAGGTGGCGGAGCGGGTGGTGGCGGCGGTGGCGGGATCACCGCCGCCGATGTGCCCTCTGCTGGCGGGCCCGCGTACTCCACCCCCGACAACATCCTCTACAACAGCTACGCCGGTGGCGCGGTCGGGACGGCGGGCACTTCCCAGGCCGACCGGGTTCCAGCACTGGCGATCCTGCCGGGCGCGGGCGGGCCCGGCGGCGGGGCTGGGGTGGCCGTCCCGGCTGGTGCGGGCGCCAACGGCTCCAAGTACGGCGCGGGCGGCGGCGGCGGCGGCGCCTCGGCCAACGGGCAGCTGTCCGGCAAGGGCGGCGACGGTGCCCCTGGGATCGTCTGGGTCATCTCCCGAGGCTGAGCACATCAATCAACGATCGAAGGAGCACACGATGGCAGTTGAGCGGTGGGCGGAAGTCCGCGACAACCAGATCATGAACACGATGCTCGTCGACCCCGAAACCGAGGACGGCCAGGAATACCTGGAAGCGATGCGCACGGCCGGCGCCACGATGATGCTGGAAGCCGATGCCGTCGCTGTCCCTTACCCGTACTGGACTCCCCCCGAGATCTAACCCCGGCGGTGGCCTTCGTTGCGGCCGGCGCCGATGTCCACCCCGGAGAGCTGATCCCGGGAGGACCACATGCCGACCGAGCCCCTACCGGCACAGGTAGGCCTCACGCTGTACCGGGGTGACACCCGCATCTGGGACGACGCGTTCGCGATCGACGGCGAACCGATGGACCTGACCGGCTACGACTTCACCGCGCAGATCCGGGCCACCCTCGACAGCGACGACGTCCTGGCCGTCATCGACGTCACCCCGGTTGACCTCGCCGCTGGCCGGATCCGCCGGACCCTCACCGCTGAGGAAGCGCAGAAACTGGCCGTCGGGAAGGCGTACTGGGATCTGCAACTGGTCCGGCAGTCCGACGGCTTCACCCGCACCTACCTGGCCGGCACCGTCAAGGTGGTAGGGGACGTGAGCCGTCAATGACCGTTGTGACGATCACCACTGAAGAAGTCCGGACCGACTGGGTCGAGGGCACCGAGGCGGTCACGGTCTCCGTCGTCCAGGGCGCCCTCGGTGGCCCCGGACCTCAGGGGCCAACCGGTCCTGCCGGGCCGCAAGGTGACCCAGGCGTGGACGGCGCCCCGGGTGCCCCGGGCGTTGACGGCGTTGATGGTGTCGACGGTGTCGATGGAGTTGATGGTGCGGACGGCGCTCCGGGCCCCACCGGTCCTGCGGGGCCTGCGGGCCCGGCCGGAGCCGACTCCACCGTGCCCGGCCCCGCCGGCCCCGCAGGCCCCGCAGGACCGACTGGTGCGACAGGCCCGCACGGTGTCGCCTCAGCGTCCGCCCCGCTGGCCCTGACCGGCTCCAACCTGTCCATCGATCCGGCCGGCACGCTCACCGTCGCCAGCGCCGCGGTGAACCCGACCGCCGCCGTCGAGGGCATCATCGTGTCCGCCGCCGCGACCCAGACCGCTGACCTCCAGCAGTGGAAGAACGCCGCCGGGACGGTGACCTCCCGGATCGCCTCGACCGGTGAGTTCCGCTCGACCGCCGTCGTCGCGGCGCCGAACTTCGTGGACACCACGTCGACCGGGCCGTACCTCAGCATGACCACCGGCTCGGTCGTGGTGTACGGCCGGACGGCTGTCGGCAATATCCCGTTCGTCGTGCAGGGCATGGCCGCCCAGACCGGTGACTTGCAGCGTTGGCGAGACAGCAGCGCCGCGACCCTGGCCAGAGTCACAGCAACCGGCGCCGTCTACGGAACTTCCCTGTCCGCTACCGGCACGGATGCTGCCGTGGCGCCACTGTTCATCCAGGGCGCCTCAGGGCAGACGGCCGACCTCGGGGTGTGGCGCAACAGCGCGGGAACGCCGCAGGTCCGGATCCATTCCGGCGGTCAGTTCACGGCCGCCGTCGAGGTCCGTACACCGCTCATCGTGGACACCACGGCGGTCGGGCCGACGGTCGGTGTCGCCACGACCGGGATCACGGTCACCAACCGGACGACGGTCGGGAACGTCCCGTTCAAGGTCAAGGGGATGGCGGCCCAGACCGGCGACCTCCAGCAGTGGCAGGACTCGACCGGTGCCGTCGTCGGAAGGGTCTTGTATGACGGCACGCTCGGCATAAGCACCGTTGCCAATCCCGCCGTTACCGGTCCGTACATGACCTTCCAGAGCGCCTACACGATGATTGCCAATCGCACCACGGTTGGCAATGTCCCGCTTTTCGTTCGGGGTATGGCCGGTCAAACCGGCGATCTCCAGCAGTGGCAGGACTCGGCCGGTGCCGTCGTCGCCCGCATCAAGGCCACCACCGCCCAGACCGGTACCCCGGCCGCCGCCACCGACCTGGCGACCGCACTGACGCTGCTGAACGACCTGCGGGCGAAACTGCTCGCGCTCGGCCTCATCAGCTGATGACCAAGACCATCGGCGGGATGCGCGCAACACTGTTCACGGCCGCCGCCGCGTTCGGGTCGTTCCTGGTCGGCCTGCTGATCCTGGCCGGCGGCGAGGCGCGGTTCTCCGGCATCGGCTTCAGCGCCGCCCGCGACCTGACCCCGTGGTGGGCCTGGGGCGGGTTGATGCTGCTGTCCGGGCTGGTCGCGCTCGTCGGGGCCGCCGGGCACATCCCGTGGGCCTCCCGGATCGGCCACGCCACCGCCTGTCTGACCTACGTCTTCCTGGTGGTCTCCCTGATCACCGTCGCTGCCGGATCCCCCACAGCCTCCCTGTCAGGCGTCGGGGTGTACACCGCGTTCGCGTTGATCCACGCCCTGGCCGCTGCCAGCGCCGACGAAGGCGCCAGGATGCGGCCGGCGAGAAGGGCCCAGCCGTGAGCACCACCCTGACCGTCATCCTCGCCGTGGTCTCCAGCGGCCTGCTCACCGCGTTCGCGAACAACATGTGGCAGCGGCGCCGCATCAAGGCCGACACCGCCTCGGTCCTCAACGAGACCGCGCTGGAACTGGTCGTCCCGCTGCGTGAGCAGATCAAGGAGATGCGCGGGGAGATCAACTCCTACCGGGAACGGGTCGGGATGTTGGAACGCCGCGAACGAGAGATCATCACCGCGATGTCGCGGCACGCCGCCTGGGACATGCTCGCGCAGGCCGCGATCATCGCGAACCACCTGGAGATCCACGACATGCCGCCGCTGTTCCCGCAGTCCATGGACAACCGGGTGGAGCGGACCCGGGCCAGCGACTACCAGACCGGCGCCATCGACCGCCCGGTCTAGTGGCCGGGCAACGACTCGATCGCCAGGTGGCTGACTACCCCGTCGCCGTCCAGCACCACCACGCCCACGAACGTGATGTCCGGGCACCAACCCAACGGCTTCAACGTGACGCGGCCACCTTCGTCCTCGAACCGCGTCGCAGCCAAGATGCGCTTCAGCTTCGGCCGGGTCCACGCCCGCTTCTCGTCGGTCATGCCCCCCAGCATGCCCCTGACATATCGGCTGACCGACGTCGACGCCTTGGCCATGTCCGACATGCTGGAGCTGGTCGCCGTCCTGCGGGAGGAGAACCAGCGCCTGCGCACGGAACTCGCAGCGCAGCTGGCCCACACCAGCGAGATGGAACGCCGCGAACGGGAGTTGCTGGGGGCCCTGTCAGTCCACGCCGCCTGGGACTCGGTCGTGTGTGCCAGCTGCGACGTTCCGGAGATGCCTCCCCTGTTCCCACAGGTGACATAGCGGCTGGTTGACGTCGAGGCAGACGTCATGACCTACACCGACAACCTCCAGATGTGGTCGTTGATCGTCGGGTTCCTCTCGCCGATCCTGCTGGCCATCATTCAGCAGCCTTCCTGGAAGCGGCCCCTGCGCGCATTCGTCACCTTCGTCTGGGCCCTGCTCGCCGGAGCCGGCACCGCGTACTTCACCGGCGACTTCAACGGTCGTTCGCTCGTCACCTGCGTCCTGATCGTGTTCGTCACCGCCATCTCCACCTACGTCGGGTTCTGGAAGCGGTCCGGCATCGCCCCCGGCATCGAAGGCGCCACCTCCGGCTACGGCAAGACCTCCACCGAATCCGGGACCGCCGCCCCGTGACCGCCCGGACCGTGATCTACCCCCAGGCCGACATCAAGCGGCAGTGGTACGGCGACAAGTTCGCCACCACCGACATGGGCGGCGTCGAAAAGGTCCTGCTCCACACCACCGAAGGCGCCGGCTGGCCCGCGTACAGCAGCGGAGCGACCGCCCCGAACCTCACCTACTGGCCCGCGCAGCGGCAGTGGCGGCAGCACTTCCCGCTGAACCGGTCCTCCCGGGCCCTGTGCGACTCCACCGCCACCGCCGTGCGGGAAAACCGGGACCGCGTCGTGCAGGTCGAGATCATCGCGATCTGCGACCCCAAACTCGCGCCCCGCGTCAAGACCGGCACCTACGTCGAAGACATCACCGCCGAAGCCATCGCCGACCTCGGCGCCTTCCTGGCCTTCATGCACACCAACTACCGGGTGCCGTTGGTGGCCGCACCGAAATGGTTGCCGTACCCGAAGTCGGCCGGCAACTCCCCCGTCCGCATGTCCGGGCGCCAGTACGACGTCTTCAAAGGCGTCCTGGGACACCAGCACGCCTCCGGCAACGCCCACGGCGACCCCGGACGGCTCGACATCCCCGGCATCATTCACGCCGCCGCACGCCTGGCCGCCAAGGCCACCGCCTCCGTGCCGGCCCCGCCGATGCCGGCCCTTCCGACCGCACTGACGGTCCGCTCCAAGGAGGTCCTCTACGTGGCTGACACCGGCCCCTTCCGGCTGCTCAAGACCCCCGACAACCGGTACTGGGGGCTCGCCGGACTCCAGTGCACCCACCTGGAGACCCCCGAGATCCTCAAGGAGTACCTGACCGTCGTCGGACTGACCCTGGCCGACGTCAAGCCGGCCTCGTACGAGTTCATCGGCCAGCTCCAGCGCATCACCTGATGGACCCGTGGAAGTCCGACGGGCTGCCCCGGCGGTTCATGCTCCAGCGCAACACCGACGTCTCCGGGGTCTCCGGGACCGGGCATGTGGCCGACGGAGTGGTGTGGCCGGACGGGACGGTCGCGGTCCGGTGGCGCACCCCCCACGCCTCGACCGCGATCTGGGCCTCCTTCGAGGCGGTCGAGATCGTCCACGGCCACAACGGGGCAACGCGGGTGGTGTGGATCGACGGGGACGGGCAGCCAGAGCCTCCGCCGGCCGACAACAGCTGGTTGGAGTGGGAGCCCACGGGTCTGCTGGGGCGGAAACGGCCGTCGTGACGGCATCAACGATCGTTGGCCGGCGTGCCGGGTTGACATTTTCGCAAGAGATCAACTCAAGGGTGACCTGCGGGGAGTTCGCCGCAACACACGTTGACCCCGCCGACCCTTGGACACGACCACTTTGAGGTCACCCAACGCAGTCGTAGCGTCGCTCCCAGTGAGGAGGTGACGCCCCATGGAACCACTGATCATCCGCCAGTCGACACTGGCCAGCTACCAACGCTGCCCCCGCCAAGTCCAGCTCAGAACCGTTGCGACAGAACGGGGAAACCGCGAACACGTCCTGTCCGCCACCGCGTTCGGGACCGTCCTGCACCACGCCGTACAAGTCCTTGAACAACTGACGTACGAAGGCCGCGACGACGCCGTCACCCGGGCCGTGACCAGCTTCGAGCACTACTGGCACCCCGACCACATCGACGAACTCGTCCCCGGCGGCATCGACACCTGGCTGCCCCGCCAAACCCGAGGCGGCCTGCTCATCCGAGGCCGGGACAACCTCCGGTTCTACGCCGACGTCCTGGCCACCGACAACGGGAAACTGCTCGCCCTGGAGCTGCCGTTCCTCGTCCCCATCGACATCGACGGCTACGCCGACATCCACATCCGCGGCACCATCGACCGGCTCGCCCTGCGCCTGTACGGCAAGAAGCCGTACCTGTCGATCGAGGACTTCAAGACCGGGCAGAAACCCACCCACCTGCGGCACGCCTTGCAGTTCACCGTCTACTCGTGGGCCTCCCTGGACCGCCAGTTCTGGACGGCCTGGGAACCCGAAGACGTCGAAGCACTCCAACGACCGTTGCGCGACAAGGGATTCGCCCTGTTCCACGACGGCACCGGCCTGCCAGTGATCCCCCGCCGGTCCCGCTGGATCGCCCTGCGCGACAGCTTCGGGATCCACGACGCCGGCTGGCGCACCGAAGCCGACTTCGCCCGCATGACCGACGCCGTCCGCGCCTACATCGCGGCCGTCAGCGCCGATGCATATCCCCTACGCGTCTCCGGTGAGACGTGCACTCACTGCCCGTTCATGTACTCGGGTGACTGTGGCGGCATCCCGTTCGACAAGGACCTCGAAGGAATGCCGTACGACCCGAGTTGATCTCGGAGGAAGCATGCCGCTGGTCGTCAGGACGACCGGCGTCGAGGAATACCTTGACGCCTCCGGACAGGCTCACATCAAGGCGCTGATCCTTGGTGAACCGTCCAGTGGAAAGACCCGCTCCGCCAGTTTCTGGCCCAAGCCCATCTTCGCTGACTGCGAAAAGGGAAGGATGTCGATCGCGGACCGCAAGGTCCCCTACGTCGAAATCACCACCACCGCCGACATGGACGCGTTCCTCGACATGCTCGACCGCGAATGCGCCAAGCCCGTGCAGGACCGCAAGTACCAGACCGCCGTCATCGACACCATCGACTCCTACCAGCGCACCGTGATCCAGGAAATCCTGCGGGCCCAGAAGAAGGACGCCATGTCTGGGTGGCAGGACTGGGGCGCGCTGGACTCGAAGATGAACAGCCTGGTCGCCCGCCTCCACAAGCTGCCCATGAACATCGTGGTGAACAGCCACATCAAGCGCACCCAGGACGGCAGCGACGGCCCACTCATCAACGAGCCGAAGCTGAAGGGTGACCTCCGCGAACAAATCGCCGCCGAATTCGACCTCGTCGGCCACATGGCGA
>WUUC01059615.1_pt1 | contig 52508 bp, 46 predicted proteins | sample 6278441 | NCBI WGS metagenome assembly WUUC01 (sample SAMN13675441, study PRJNA597444) | soil metagenome | isolation source: soil | place: USA: Washington | collected 2017-10
TTACCTGACGAAACTGATGGAACTTTCAGGTCAATCCCTAGAAATAGGCCTTCTCGAACTAAGAAACCAATATTATAACCTTAATCAAAGTAGCTGCTTGCTCCTGGGTGCTATTAAAACCATAGGGCTTGTACCTAGCATTATAGCGCTATTAGTGATAATTCATAACATGGATCCAAACCAACCCTGGGCAGTACTCGGTTCTTGTGTTAATGTCATACTGGTTATTAGAGCAACGATTGCACATCATCACTCACTGCATTGGACTCATGCGATCACGCTGACTGAGCTGGCATTGAAAAAAAAACAGGAGCTCAAACAAGGATTTGAGAGGGTTAGTTCAATTTTAGATAGCTGTAAGTAGCCCTACTCTATTGTGCTCTCTTAAAAGCAGAGCCACGCAATCCGGCTTTTAGTGTACACTTCTATTCGCATCATCTCCAAACTGTTAATCCACATTCAAAAATTCCTACGACTCCAATAAAAGTGATTCTAAAATCTACGGTGACTCATAAACAGCTAGAGTAACATCTTAGAACTGAGAGCTGATTGGTCGCACGATTTTTTATGGGCACTTTATCAGAGCGATGGCTTATACTACGACTCGGATCACTGAGAGCACTCGTTTCCGAGCGACTGGCCAGCGACAACCCCGTATCCTATGTCCTAAAAATCAAAGATGATTAGCACTACAAACCTCCTCACTACCCAGTACAACCATGAGGGTGCTTATAATAGATGTCCAGACAATTCGTTTTAGTGCTCAATTGTGGCAGCTCTTCACTGAAATTCGCCATTATCGACAGCCACAGCGGCCAGGAGCTGCTCAGCGGCTTGGCCGAATGCTTACAACAGGCAGAAGCCCGCATTCATTGGAAGCTGGAGGGGAAAAAGCAGCAGCAGCCTCTTCCAGCACCAGCCACACACCGTGAAGCACTGCAGTTTATGGTGCACACCATCCTGCCACAAAACCCCAGCTTAGCGACTCACTTGATAGCCATCGGTCATCGCATTGTGCATGGTGGAGAAAAATTAACGCAACCCGTCATCATTGATCAGACCGTATTGGCGGAAATAGCAGCTAATCAGCCATTTGCGCCTCTGCATAATCCGGCAGCCTTGGCCGGGATCCAAGCTGCTTTTACTAGCTTTCCACAGTTGACCGCGCACAATGTCGCAGTATTCGATACGGCTTTCCACCAAACCATGCCGGAAGAGGCCTACCTCTACGCTCTTCCTTATGAGTTGTACCAAAAACACAAAATTCGCCGCTATGGCTTTCATGGCATCAGCCATCAGTTTGTCACGCAACAAGCTGCCCAGCTGCTGGACAAACCGCTAGAGACTCTGAATGCCATCACCTGTCACCTGGGAAATGGCGCTTCGGTAGCGGCCATCCGCCAGGGTCTTTCGGTCGATACCTCCATGGGGTTCACCCCGCTATCCGGCTTGGTGATGGGCACCCGCTGTGGTGATATTGACCCAGCTATCCTGTTTTATCTACAGGAGAGCTGTGATCTCTCACTACCCGCTATTCGGGATCTCTTGATTCATCAATCAGGATTATTAGGACTCAGCGAAGGCACTAGCGACTGCCGTCTGCTGGAAGAGCAGTACACCACCCAGAAAACAGCACAAAGGGCGCTGTACAGTTTCTGTTACCAATTGGCTAAATATATCGGCGCCTACAGCGCAGCAGTCGGAGATCAGTTGGATCTATTGGTATTTACTGGCGGAATCGGTGAAAATTCCTCATTAGTCCGTCAACTAGTATTGGAACGTTTGGGATTGCTCGGCTTCAAACTAGATGCCGCTGCCAATGTCGCCGCTTGCTTTGGAAAAACCGGCAACATTAGCCTACCAGGCCATCGGCCTGCGTGGGTGATCCCCACCAATGAGGCGCTGATGATTGCTCAGCAAGCCGCTCAGTTAATCCGCGCTTAAGAAACGCCACTGATCGCTATCCATGAGCCATTCAATAGAGCTGACAAGAGGGGTACTACTATGCCGCGGATGATCTTATTAATGCCGATCAGTACTGGCGCGAGCTTAACCAATATCAGCCTGGGAATGATGCGGGCCCTAGCACGTCAAGGGGTTCGCCTCGGTTTTTTTAAACCCGTAGCTCAAGCAGCCAACCCAACCGATCAGGACGCCGATACCCCCTTTGATCTCACCACAAAGATTATCCACACCCATGCAGCCATTGGAGCTCCTCCCGCTTTTAGCCTAAGCTTCGCTGAGCAATTGATAAGTCAACATAAAACGGATGAGCTATTAGAACAGATTGTGGCCCGTTTTACGGCCTACTCCCATGAAGCAGCGGTGATCGTGATTGAAGGGTTAGTGCCTACCCAGGAGCATCCCTACACCCACGAGCTCAATTGTCGGATCGCCCAAGCCCTCAATGCTGACATTGTGCTGGTCGTCGCTCCTGGAGAGGAGCGGCTGGCTAAGCTGCGAGAGCGACTAGATATCGCGAATGCTCACTTTGGTAAGAGCACACAACAGTCGATTGCTGGCATTATTGTGAATTGTCTCGATCTGCCACTATACGCCGCTACACTGATTCAGCATACGTTAGATCAACAGGCTCACCCTAACCACGATCTTCACAGAAGTAATCCTTCGGTGATGCAGCTACTCACGGATAATCCCTATCCGCTACTGGGCTATATCCCCTGGGAGCTAGAGGTGATGGCCTGTCGAGCCATGGATATTGCACGGCATCTTAAAGCGACTATCATTAATGCTGGAGAGATGAAGCAGCGGCGACTGAAATCCATTATTTTTTGTGCCCATAGCATTCCCCATATGCTGAGCTATTTTCAACCAGGAGCCCTGTTGGTCACATCTGCCGATCGAGCTGATGTAGTGTTAGCAGCGTCATTAGCAGCCCTGAATGGTATCGCTATCGGTGCATTGCTCCTCACAGGCGGTTTTGCCCTGGAGTCTAATTTAAAAGAGATCTGCGCACGGGCATTTGAAGCTGGACTACCGGTTTTTGCTGTTGAGAGCAATACCTGGCAGACCGCTATGGAGCTACAGCGTTTTAGTCGGGAACTCCCTATCGATGATCATCAACGTATTGAGGCAGTTCAAGGCTATATTGCGGATCAACTAAATAGTGAATGGATCACTACCTTAACCACCACCATCACCCGCCCTTCCATCTTGTCGCCACCAGCCTTCCGCTACCGATTAACTGAACTAGCGCGTCAGGCGAATAAACGCATTGTGCTGCCAGAAGGGGATGAACCGCGTACCATCAGGGCCGCTGCCATTTGTGCTGAACGCCAAATGGCTCGTTGTGTCCTATTGGGCGATCCAACCCGGGTTCGGCGCCTCGCCCAAGCTGAAGGAATCACTCTGGGAGCCACCGTTGAAATATTAGATCCAGAGCCTTTAAGAAACCACTATCTGCCACGATTACTGGCACTACGACAACAGCGTGGGATGACGCCGCTATTAGCGCGTGAATGGCTACAAGACAATGTGGTGTTGGGGACGCTCATGCTAGAGCAGGCAGCGGTTGATGGCTTGGTATCTGGGGCGGTACACACCACCGCCAACACCATTCGCCCAGCTCTGCAGCTGATTAAAACCGCACCAGGGAGCCCTTTGGTCTCGTCGCTATTTTTTATGCTACTCCCTGATCAAGTGCTAGTGTATGGCGACTGTGCCATCAACCCCGATCCAACTGCAGAGCAGCTGGCGGCGATTGCTATCCAATCTGCCGACTCTGCCGCTGCCTTTGGGATTGAGCCACGCGTTGCGATGATCTCTTACTCAACCGGTCATTCGGGCTCTGGCAGTGATGTCGATAAGGTACGCACCGCGACGCAGATTGCACAGCAGTGCCGTCCTGATTTGATCATCGACGGACCGCTACAGTATGATGCTGCCATCATGGCAGAGGTAGCTCAATTTAAAGCACCGAACTCCCCAGTTGCTGGCAAAGCCACCGTCTTTATCTTCCCTGATCTCAATACCGGGAACACCACCTATAAAGCGGTTCAACGCTCAGCTAATTTACTCTCCATTGGCCCCATGTTACAGGGGTTACGCCAACCAGTGAATGATCTCTCTCGGGGCGCTTCGGTCGATGATATTGTTTACACTATTGCTTTAACCGCCATTCAAGCGGCCCAGAACAGATCCACCCCTCAGGAGCAGGATGATGCCGCCAAGCAATAACGCTTGATCATTTTCTTTAAAATTATAGCGAAAATTCTGCTTCAATGAATACAACTCATTTATTTGTTTATTTAAATATTTGGTTCTTAAAAGAGATCTTATTAATTAACAACCTATTAATCTACACTAGTTATTCTAAACAGTCAGGCTTTAATCAGGATAGAAAAGCCACCTAAAAATTAAAAACTATTATCCGTAGAACTCCTAGTTGCGTTATTATCTGTGGGAGAATTGATCAAAATTAGCCCCCTTGGAACAGGTGAACCCATGAACCAGAAAAAACAGCAATGGTCGCATTTTATACTACTAGGAGTATTAGGAATGGGTTGGTTTCAAACGATTTTACGAGCCTACGGATTGCCAGTTAAACCAGCTAAACCACCTTTAGCCGCTGTACAGCAGTTGGTGATCAACGTGGGTGCAGAGCCACAATCGCTTGATCCCCATAAAACCGTAGGATCACCAGAAAAGAAGATCATTAATGACCTACTAGAGGGGCTGTTTATTGTTAATCGCGATGGTGAGGTCATCCCTGGCGTGGCACTGTATGCCTACAGCCCTAATAAGCAAAACTGGAGCTTTCATCTACGCAAAGGGGCTCAGTGGTCCAACGGTAATCCTATCACAGCCCATGACTTTGTTTATAGCTGGCGTCGATTGGCTGATCCCAAAACCGCCTCGCCCAGAGCCACTATCCTACAGGATATGAAAATGGCTAATATCGAGGAGATTTTGGCCGGGAAGTTACCCCCTGAAGCCTTAGGCGTGAAAGCACTCGGGCCAATGACGCTGCATATTACCCTATCGCAACCTTTAGGATTTTTAAAGAAACTGTTAGTCAATACTGGCTTGCTGCCAGTCCATCAAGCGACCATAGAGCGGTACGGGGATGATTGGACCCGGCCCAAACACTGGGTTGGTAACGGCGCCTACTCTCCTAAAGAGCATATTGTTAATGAAAAAGTTGTGCTCGTCCGCAACCCTAACTATTGGAATAACAGCCAGACGGTGATTGATCAGGTCACCTATCTGCCGATTGGCGTTGCAAAAACTGAACTGGATCATTATCGGGTTGGGACTATCGACATTACTGAACCACAAGGAAGCCTGTTAGAAAAAATTCAAAAACTGCAACAGGAATTCCATCAAGAGCTGCGACAGTTTCAAACCCCCTGTATTGCTGGTTACCAATTTAATACTACCATCCCTCCTTTTAATGATGTACGGGTGCGGCAAGCCTTAAATCTAGCTTTAGACCGTGAGAGATTTGCACGGCAGCTGCTCATTCCAGGACAACGTCCAGCCTATAATCTGGTCCCCGATGGTTTAGGTGGGTTACCCGCTTTCCAGCCAAACTGGGCCTCATGGAGTTTAGAGCAGCGACTGCAAACAGCCAAAAAATTGCTGCACGAGGCAGGTTATGGCCCCAAAAATCCGTTACAATTTACCTTGCTGTATAATACGGATGAAAGCAATAAACAGTTCGCCATTGCAGTCACTGCACTATGGCAGGCACTCTTAGACGTTAAGGTGACACTCAGCAATCAGGAATGGAAGGTTTTTTTAGAAGAAACGGCTAAAAGGAATTATCAGATGGCGCGTCTAAGTACTTCTACCTCTTATGGTGATCCCTATGGATTACTAAGTGACTACTATTCCCATAGCTGCTGTAATGAAACAGGATACAACAACCCGAACTTCAATCAGTTACTTGATCAAGCTATGTTCACCCTCTACGAGGGTGAACGCAATGGCCTCTATCACAAAGCAGAAGCGCAACTGGCAGAAGATATCCCTTTTATCCCACTATTCCATCCAGTAGCCGTGCGTTTGGTCAAACCCTATATTGGTGGTTTGAGTGACCATAAACAAATGGAGATGTTTTACACCAAAAATCTCTACATCAAAAAACATCCACTAGCGCCTAAAACAGCGCGGCCGTAGATCCTTAGCCTTTACCATTAGGAAATGTCGAGGCTCCTGGTTGTGCGCTCCCCCTCGGTCACGAGTAGCGCTGATGACGCGTTGCCCAGAGCTGCTGAGGGGGCTCATCACAGCACGCCTCTTGAATCAGCCTCTACTGACAGAGCAGCGTGCTGATCCACTCCCAAACCATTCGCATTAAACGCTCGATTTTGTTACAGTATCAGGGGCCATCTTGGTCAGAAAAACTGTGGAGCTATACGTGGATATAATGAGTATTGTTCTAATTGTCGTTTTACTGTTTACGGTGTCGCTATTGGCTGGTACCGTAAAAATGGTCCCTCAAGGATCTCACTGGACGGTAGAGCGTTTTGGTCGCTATACCCAGACTCTAAATCCTGGACTCAGCCTGGTCTCCCCCTTTATTGATCGCATCGGCCATCGCGTCAATATGATGGAGCAGGTACTTGATATTCCTTCTCAAGAGGTGATCTCAAAAGACAATGCCAGTGTCACTATCGATGCGGTCTGCTTTATCCAAGTGATTGATGCCGCGCGTGCGGCTTATCAAGTCAGCCAGCTAGAGTACGCGATTAAAAACTTGACGATGACGAATATGCGAACCGTATTGGGGGCGATGGAATTGGATGAGATGTTGTCACAACGTGATCTCATCAACTCACGCCTGCTGCATATTGTCGATGAGGCTACTAACCCTTGGGGAGTTAAAGTGACCCGCATCGAAATCCGTGATGTCCGTCCCCCTAAAGAGCTGGTCGCCTCGATGAACGCACAGATGAAGGCTGAACGAACCAAACGGGCCGATATTTTAGAAGCCGAAGGGGTCAGACAAGCTGCCATTTTAAAAGCAGAAGGCGAAAAACAGGGAGAGATCCTCAAAGCAGAAGGAGCACGTCAAGCCGCGTTTTTACAAGCCGAAGCCCGGGAACGGGCCGCAGCAGCAGAAGCCAAGGCGACCCAAATGGTCTCTGAAGCGATCGCTGCCGGTAATGTGAACGCCTTGAATTACTTTGTGGCACAAAAATATACCGAAGCACTACACTCCCTTGGAAAAGCTAATAATAGTAAAGTCATTATGCTGCCTCTAGAAGCAACCAACCTTATTGGGGCTATTAGCGGTATTAAAGAGCTGCTACAACCTGAAAAAGGCGAAACAGCTCGGAGAATTTAAGGGATGACTACGGTATTAAACTGGAGCGTTTGGCTGCTCTACCCCCACTGGTTTTGGTTTGCTGTCGGGGGGCTGCTTCTCTCTGCTGAACTGCTAGGCGCCTCAGGTTATCTCGTCTGGCTAGGATTCTCTGCTTGGTTAGTAATGCTCATCAGCTGGCTACTGCCGACTATCAGCTGGCCTTGGTTGTGGGCTCAATTTTCACTGCTCAGTTTTGTCACACTCCTAGGATGGTACTATTGGCAACAACGAAAAACCGCCTCAAGCATGCCAGTAGAGCTCCTGAATCAACCACAACGGCAGCTGATCGGTTATCACGCGACTTTAGACGCTGCACTCATCGATGGAATCGGTCGGTTGCGGGTGGGAGATAGCAGTTGGCGGATCCAAGCGGATCGACCACTATCAGCAGGCACTCAAGTTATTGTGATCGCTCTGGAAGGGATCACGCTGCGGGTGAAACCTTTGTAGTACAGCAGGCTAGTGGGCTGGTTCAGGTAGGCTTTAGCTGAAGGATAATACTCTGGAACCGTTTCTCACTGACTTGGGGAAGCGCTTGAATCGCTTGTTCTGTAACCCTCGGGCGCAATATCCCTGTGCTGATCTGATCCTAGCTACGGGTTCTCACCTGCACTTGGTTGCTAGCCTACCCATGGCCACAAAAAGACTCGCGAACTTGCCTGAAACGCTGCTACAACGGTTGGCTTGGGCCGACGCACTGATCGTCGAGAGCGATATTTTAACCGCCTCTCCTGAGCCAGAACGATTGGAACCACGGGTGGCATTGGCTGCACGCTTACAACCCTCCGAATACGCGCTGTTACTGCACTATTGCCAATCGATCAGCTTACCCTTATCACGCATTGATACCCTACCCCATTGGCAAGTTGCCCTGATGTTGCAATCCTATCAAGCCTTACACCAAGGGCTGTTCACCGAATATGGCGTTGAATACCAGTTATTAATCGCACACAACGAGCAGAATAGAACCATCCTCGAACTTGGGGATCACACGCTACAACACACTCTCCACTTAGCGAAATTACAAGAGGGATTACCACTGCTACGAACTACCCTGCAGCAGTGGCATGAAAGCCAGCAAGCGCTACACCAGGTTGAAACCTGGTGGTTATCAGGCGGCGCTCCTTCGCCATCACTGCTTCAGGCATTCAACTATAATCTGTACCAGCGGCTCATGACGGCACGTCACCCCCACTGGGTACAGCTCCTCAAACAGTTACCCGCTGGGAACTATGTAGTCGCCATAGGGGCGCTACATCTATTCGGCCCCAATGCCCTGCTAGCCCAACTTTCGAGCCCTAAGCGCTCGAATAGAGCGGCTGCTCAATGCTACCTCTGATCATGCTCAAGAAACTCTCCAGAAATAATGTTATTTTAGTGCTGTTTGCAGTCGCCTGTACCAGTGTGCTGGTGTTGGTCCAGCGCTTAACCCAACCGCAGATCAGACAGCAGGCACTCGCGCAACAGCAGAGGTTGCTTAACCAACTCCTGCCAACCACCGATTACGATAATGATTTGCTGCAGGTCTGTTATCTGGTCCGAGATCCCCTTCTGGGCACTCAGCAGCCACAGCCTCTTTATGTAGCCTATCACCAAGGCAAGCAGGTTGCTAGCATCATCACCAGCGAGGCGGCCGGCTATGCCGGGCCCATTCGCTTACTGATCGGCAGTGATTCTCAAGGGCGAATCCTAGGGGTACGGGTCATCACACACCAAGAGACCCCAGGATTAGGTGATAAAATCGAGATCACCCGCTCTCCCTGGATCCAGATTTTTACAGGAAAACAGCGCTTAGAGCGGACTGACAAACGGTGGGATGTTCGCAAAACCGGTGGCGATTTTGATCAATTGAGCGGCGCTACGATTACTTCACGAGCGGTGATCCGCCGTGTAGAGCAGACGCTACAGTATCTCACCAACCAGCAGCCTGATCCTCAACATGACCTACCTTGCTCGACGGCACCATGACTAATCCATCCTCGTTACTCTGGCAAGGCTTATGGCGGCGTAACTCCGCGTTTGTACAGTTGCTAGGCCTTTGCCCACTGCTGGCTGTCTCCAGCACCACTGTGCAAGCGCTTGGTTTGGGTCTTGCCACGACGCTAGTACTGCTAGGCACTAATGGGATCATTGCCCTGCTGCGCCACTGGATCCCCCAGGCCATCCGACTGCCTATTATGGTCATGGTGATTGCTACCGTCACCACCAGCGTACAACAGCTGATTCACGCCTTTGCTGTCGAGCTTTACCAAGCGCTGGGCATTTTTATCCCATTGATTGTGACCAACTGTATTGTCATGGGACGCGCCGAAGCTTTTGCGCTTAAAAATCCACCACATCTCGCTATGCTAGATGGCCTGGCTATGGGATTAGGAGCCACAATGGCTCTGGCGTTGCTTGGTAGTTTACGAGAACTCCTAGGAAGCGGCTCACTACTTCGAGGTGCAGAGCAACTATTAGGTGCCTGGGCCCAGGGATGCACAATCGAATTGCTCCCTCTAGAGCACCCATTTTTACTCGCCAGCTTACCACCAGGCGCTTTCTTAGGTTTAGGCCTGTTACTAGCTTTAAAACAGGCAGTAGAGCACTATTGGGGTCGTTATCAGCGCGCATGTTCACTCAGGCAGAGCTCTGTCAACGCTCAATCAGCTCACCCGCACTAGAATTCACCTTGAGTAGTAGGGCAGTACAATCATGCTGAATCAGCAACAATGCTGGACTGTTTTTAGACGGTTCCAACAACACCAACCGCAGCCAACCACAGAGCTGCGCTATCACACCCCGTTTGAATTGCTAGTCGCGGTGATTCTTTCAGCCCAAGCGACCGATATCAGTGTTAATCGGGCAACAGCCGTGCTATTCCCTATCGCCAATACGCCTGCAGCACTACTCTCTTTGGGAGTTGAAGGGTTAGCGATCTATATCCGCTCAATTGGTCTGTACCGAACCAAAGCGAAACATATTATTCAGAGCTGCAAGCAACTGCTTATAGAGCATCAAGGTGAGGTCCCTGCTTCACGGAGGGCTTTAGAAGCTTTACCTGGAGTCGGCCGTAAAACAGCCAATGTGCTATTAAATACGGTTTTTGGTTGGCCTACCATTGCCGTGGATACCCATATTTTTCGAGTGAGTAACCGCCTTGGCCTCGCTCCCGGAAAAACGGTACACCAAGTAGAACAACAACTACTGGCTGTCGTTCCTGATCAGTTCAAACAGCACTGCCACCATTGGTTGGTCCTACATGGCCGCTACACCTGCACTGCACGAAAACCACGGTGTCGCCACTGTATCATAGCTGATCTATGTGAATATCCATCCAAGTGTCTGTAGACAAGCATAAATGGGATCTGAGGGAGTCTATCTACCTGGTTACCCCGAGTAAGCTCCTCATCAGAACCGGACTTGCAGAACTACCGCATCCGGCTCCCAATCCCTGGTCAAATTCCGATACTGATTACAGCCTATCACTCCTTAACTTTCTTATGCGCAGGGGAAACCAGCCCAATTTCAGAATGAATAGCAGTTGTTATCTTACTTTCTCCGTTTGCTGTCTGCTCAGCTGTGACAGCTATGCTTTGAACAAGCTGGTTGACATTTCGGGTAACTTCCCTCAAGCGCGATGGCGGAGTTGATTTCGCTCTAACAGGTGAAAGCTGAGACAGCTCTTCATCTGATAGCTCAGTGTACAGCTTAACTGCATTGCTATCGACACCTTATTTTAGCATTCGCTCGGCAATCAGCAGGGCCTCCTTATGCATACCTTGCTGCATACCTTCTTGTCTTAATTGTTGGGCTGCTGTTAACATAAACTCCCTCTCTTGCGGGATTACCCCTACCATGATATCTATCAGATCGTTCGGTGATTTATCACCTTCATACACTGAAAGTATATACTCATACAGTGCTAATTTAAATTAATCAAAGTTAGTCCCTAGTGCGCTATAGTATGGATGTGTTAGGTACTCCGTTACCCGCTGCAAAAAAGCATCGCCAGGTAGAGAGGCCTCCTTCAAAATCCATTCAACTATAGCCGCATGGCCATGAGAGCCAATTTCCTCATCAGTCACAACGGTTAAGTCAACCAATTTAAAGCTATACGTCAGCGGTGAACGGTTAGCATGATCCTGACTATAAAAATGGTCAGCCAACCTGGTAGAATATCCCCAGATCTGGTTCTTCCTATGATGCCTGTCCGAATCATGATAGAGGCATATGGGTAGTACTATTGGCATACCAGGTCGCCCCTGCACAATATGCTCAGAAGTTAATGCCATGGTGTACTCTAATAGCCTGCCCAGCAGGGTCTTATCGCGGCTCGATTGGTGCTCAATGGTAAGATAATAATCTTGCTCTTCAATTTTCCCATAATAAACTAAGTCACTAAACAGAGTGGATTTAAGTGCTAGATGATGCGCGTTATTGCTCAGCTTGAAGTTATCTAGTACCTGCTTCCCCAAGCCTTTACCGGCGAGATGGACTGCAAAAAAATCCACGGCAATGGCTTTATTTTTAAAAGCACATTTTATTAATTTATCCTGCGGGTGATGGGCTGCCAATTTATCATTAGCTGCTTTCATTGTAGAAGCAGCAATCAACACTTTATCACGGCTAACACTAGCCTTGCCTTTTTTGACCATAAAAAGTTCACTGTCCTTAGTTTAACTTTCATGAAGATCTCCATTAGATCAAAAAGCTAGGGGTAAAGCAACACCGTTGGAGAGCAGACCCTTAAATGGACCACCCCACGGCATAAAATAGCCATAACAGCAGTGCAATCAGGATGGTGCCGCCATTTAATTTGTCCTGCTCTCCGGCGATCAAACGGCCTACCACTAAACAACCAAAACCTAGAGTGATACCAGTCACTACATTGCAGCTCAACATAATAAAAGTGGCACAGACCAGCCCTGACAGTGCATCCACACTATCTTTAAAGTTTAAGTGGGTCACCTGGCCTAACATTAGCAAACCAACATACATCAGCGCTGGCGCAGTCGCATAGCTAGGCACCAAGTAACTGAGCGGCGATAGAAATAACATCAGTAAAAACAGCAGGCCAACCACAACCGCTGTTAAGCCCGTACGCCCTCCAGTCATGACCCCGGTAGCTGACTCAATATAGACAGCTGCCGGAGGAGCCCCTACGATACCAGCCAACATACTGCTGACTGAATCAGCAAGAAAAGCCTTATCCCCATTGATGATCTGCCCATCACTATCTAATAACTTTGCCTGATCAGCGACGACACGTAGCGTGCCGGTGGCATCAAAAATAGCCGTTAACAGCAAAGCAAATACGCTTGGCAGCACCTGAGGAGATAAAGCCCCTACGATATCTAAATTGAACAGCTTCCCCTGCGCCGCATCACTCCAAGTAGGGCAAGCGAGCCATCCCTGGAAGGTCACATCGGGATCGAACAGCAGCCCTAACAAGGAAATTACGATCATTACTAGCAACAGGCTGCAGTTCACTCGGCGCTGTGCCAAGCCAAAGATAGTGGCTAAACCACCGAAGGTCATTATTACAGGAAAGGTTGTCAGCTCTCCCAGAGTTAGTGGTAAACCAGCACCCGGATCGGAAACCACCAAGCCAATCCGCGAAGCAGCGATTAATAGTAAAAAAAGGCCGATTCCAATCCCTGTTCCTTGCGCAATTCCCGTTGGTAGATGGCTTAACAGCCATTGACGAATGCCCGTCTGCGTCATCAGCGTAAAGAGCAGACCCATGACAAACACCGCCCCCAGCACCACTGGAATACTCATTCCACGATCTAAGACCAAACTAAAAGCAGTCAATGCACTGAGTGAGATGGCACAACCAATGGCGATAGGTAATTTAGCCCAGAGTCCCATCAGCAGCGAACCAAATGCAGAAATAAGGCAGGTGGCTATGAAGATCCCCCCACGATCAAATCCGGCACTACTCAACATATCAGGAACCACGATAATCGAGTAAACCATCGTTAGAAAGGTCGTCATTCCGGCGGTGAGCTCTTGCTGTAGCGAACTGCCTAACTGACTGATAGAGAACCAACGATCAAGAGAGTGTTGTGCGGCTTTCAAGCGCTGTTGGAGTGGCTGCATTCTATTTGACCATGCTCACTGATTATCGCCATAATATACCTTAATTTCACCACTGTTACACACAATCGATACTCCATGCGATCTAAGTGATGGTTAAAATCTGTGGGGCACGGCCTGTTTTGATAGTAACCCGTTAAGCTATGAGGGAAGGATGTTGACTCCTAAGAGACTTTCTCGTAGTATGCGCCAGCAAAGGTGAGCAGCCGTTGCTTATCCAAAAGCCTAGGCTGCTGTTACCTGAAGCAATATTTAGCGTCCGTAGCTCAGTGGTTAGAGCACCACCTTGACATGGTGGGGGTCGGTAGTTCGAGTCTACTCGGACGCACCAAATTAATGAGATTTCGAGCAGCATAAAGCTGCTGGACACTCTACTGTAATAAGCTTTAACTAGCTGCTTGCTCCCTAAGCCAGGCAATCTCTTCTGCCCATCGTTCAGGTTCAATAGTCTCTAGAATCAGTGGAATCCCATCAAAACAGCGGTTTTGCATGATATAGCGAAACACTGTTTCACCCAAGCATCCGGCACCCAAGCACTGGTGTCGATCAACGCGACTGCCTAGGGTCGTTTTAGCATCGTTCAAATGCATTCCGCGTAAATAGCGGAACCCAATAATCCGCTCAAATTCAGCAAATACTGCCTCACAATCCGCTATGGTCCGTAAATCATAGCCGGCGACAAACGCATGGCAGGTATCCAAGCAGACTCCGATCCGAGATGGATCTTCGATCTGTTCTATGATCTCCGCCAACTGCTCAAAACGGTAGCCCAGATTACTCCCCTGCCCCGCGGTATTTTCCAAGACTGCCGTGACACCCTGGGTTTGACTTAAGCAGTAATTGATCGACTCCGCAATGCGTTGTAAGCAGGCCGATTCGCTGATCTTCCGCAGATGGCTGCCGGGATGAAAATTGAGTTGTATAAGCCCCAATTGCTGGCAGCGTTGCAACTCATCGATAAATGCCTGTTGCGATTTTTTTCTTGGAGCTGATTCGGGGTGACCTAAGTTGGTCAAATAACTGTTATGTGGCAGGATCTGTGCTGGTTGATAACCGGCGCGAGCACACTGCTGCTTAAAAGCGTCTATCATCTCAGTACTGAGCGGGGGTGCTTGCCACTGCCGCTGATTTTTAACAAAGAGCGCAAAGGCATTGGCATTCAGCGCTTGCGCGCGCGCCACCGCCTGATCGACCCCACCTGCAGCACTGACATGTGCTCCGATATACTTCACTGATTTCTCCCAGCGGTTAATAAAAATGGCCGTACCAGCTGATACGGCAACCATCACCTGCTCAGTTTATACCATGAACCGCGATGAGGATCGGGGTTATTTTAATTACCAACTAGTTTGATAACGCCCCCTGTAAAATCTCAACCGGAGCTAGACCCTTACGGTGTGTCGATCCAATCATCTAAGACACTAAAGCAACCCGCTTCACTCCAGAGGTTTCGATTGCCTATCACGTAAAAAACCTCCTTAGCACGAGTTAATGCCACGTTCAATAGATTTGGTTTTTTTCCTGCCCAGGAACGACTCCCACCGCGATCATCCTCTGGCGCACCGAGGACCATAAACACCGCCTCAGCTTCTCGACCCTGCACCTGGTGGACGGTTCCCAACCGCTCTTTTAACCAAGCTGATTCATCTGGGATACCCCAGCTCTGTAGTAACTGACTCTGTTTGATGAGCTTATCAAGGCACCATGCCACCCGCTTAAAGGGGGTAATAATATAGAGATCTGGCGGCTGCTTGAGTCCTTTAAGCTGTGATAACAAGCGAACGAGCTGGTCGCCCTCGGCTGGGCACCAGAGTTCCTCTGCCTCTCCTAGCACATTAAACCAGTTAGAAGGACCCAGGCAATCCCGTATGACTGAGGAGCCTGGCTGCTTAGCCTGCACCATCAACTCATTGTAAGCAATACTATTAGCAATTCTAAACATCGGATCGCTACAGCGCCGATGCACGAGTAGGGGTACACCAACCGAACGCTCAGCATACTCTGCATAATAAGCAGAGGCCTGATCGGCCAAGCTCTGTACCGAGGCTGCCGGCGCATTAAAACGTTGAGGATCGACGCCAAAGTGCTGACAGATCTGTATCGCTAAGGCTTGAGACAGCGGTACGACTGGCTCAATTTGTAAGGGATCCCCGACCACAATTGCCCGTTGATTACGCAACAGAGCGCCGACAGCCGCTTGTGGTAACGCCTGGCCAGCTTCATCAATTAACAGCCAACCCAGACTCTCGACGGGCAGTTTCCCTAACATCCGCTGAGCTGAAGCAAAGGTCGTCGACACACAGGGGACCACTAAGCAAAAGCTGGACCAGAGATCAGCCAGCGCTGCCTGTTGCTCTCCTTGTAGAAAATAGGGGTTGGTGAGCTGTCCCATAAATGCGCCTAAATTATGGTAGAGCGGCTTAGCAGCAGCATCAATAAAGGCTTTATGCAGTTGGACGGCAGCGACAAATAGTTGATTGCGTAACCGCTGGAGCGTTTGATCGCACCAAGGAACCGTTTGGTGCACTCTGGCAACCTCTTGATCCAAGCACTGTTGATCAATCAGCTGATCGCCGAGCTGCTCACGATAGGGTGGGCAGCTCTGCTGTAGTGCTAGCGCTTGAAGGATGCCTCGCTGCTTCTCACTTAGCCCCTGGAGGAGCTGCTGCCAAACCCGGAAGCGGGAGCGACGAAACCAACGGCTAAACCACCCAGGCTTCAAACCATGGTGTGCCGCTAACTCTGCTTCAAGCGCAGAGAGATCGAGTGCTTCTGGCGATAATGCTTCAACTGACTGAAATAGTTGGTGAATAGCTTCTAATTCTACTAATTCCTTCCGTACACGCGCGAGACGCTTTTGGAATTGCGCTCTAGCCTGCTGCCAACGCTCGACCGCCTGCGCATGACTCCGAGGAGGATCACTCTGTAAAATTATTTTAGAGTACCGCTTTTTATTTTTTGTACTGTCACTCTGATCGATGATCTCAACACTCTTCTTTAGCTTACCATCCTTATTAATATAGGTTAAATAATCCTTTAAATTAACCTCCTTATCCCACCAAAATGCTTGCTTAAACTGAGAACAATTTTTATTATTTCCTAAGGCTGCTGCTATCAGGCCCCAGCTATTGCAATTCAATAATTTATCGGATAAGAGCCTAAAATAATGCAGCTCATCAGCATGATCAGCGACCGCTTTTAAAGTTGGCAATTCACAGCTGATGTTTTCCACCGCCTTGTTATTAGAGGAGATGCATAATAGTTCAAAACCTTTTAAGCGCTGATCTAATTGGTACAATTGATATGGTCCTGCTCTTAAATTAGCCTCTCCTTTTAGGATATTTAAAGTAAACGCGGACTCGGGATCATCAAATTGGCAGAGGGCCTCCGCACGTTGAGAGAGTAAACCAGCTACTACATCGCGTAACAGGGTGGTTTTTCCAGTGCCTGGCGGACCATTCACCGCTAAAATTTCTCCCTTAGGCAACTGATTCAGCGCTAAATTAACCGCCGCTTGCTGCAGTAGCACTAAGGCGTGGTCACTCCGACTTGGCCAACGCGCTGGGGGGATCCATCGAGGTGCTACCGCGGCTGCTAGCGCTACTTTGTCTTGTAGCAGGTTAGTCCGCTGGTGTGGGTATTGCAAACCTAGATAGCTTTGGAGTAGTTTGGGCACACTCCCCTTCTCTAAGATATCCCGAGCTTGCGCCAGATCAGCCAAAAAAAAGCTATTGAGAACTAAGGGGGGAGGTGGCTCTTTGGCATTTAGCGGTTGCTCATTTTTGATAGCAAAGTAGACCTCCTCCATTAAAGCAGCAGGAAGCCCTAAGTGTTCCAGCAACTGATGGTAAGCTCGCTTCAATAGAGGTTTATCGATAGCTAATTCTCTGCCCTGTTCATCACTACGGCGTAATAGCCCATCTAATTGCATGAGTAGGCTTGGTTCTATCCGGCTCCAATCTCCTAATGCCTGTAGCGTTCCCTCTAAAGCCAGGGGAACGCCCCAAGCAAAGCTGGAGAGCGCTACGGAGGGGAAATCTTTGAGCAAACAGCCGTTGTGATCAACCAGCACAACGGCCATTACTGCCCGCCGGGCAGCAGACCGGGGCTCTGTATGGCTCTCCAAATTTGGAGCTTGCGCACGCAGACGCCACTCTACCTCCTGCACCTTAAGTGCCCCAATCACCACTTGGTAAAATAGTTTTTTATCTTCGGCAGGCCGCTTTCTATTAGATTCCCAGGGAAGGGTGTTACTAACCACCGGAATAATTGCCTGCCGATTGCCTCCCGCCAACTCCTCTTTTTTCAGAAATAGTTGTGGGGAGAGCACCTCTAAAGCTGTCCAAGCTGATAACAGATTACCTGCTGCACCCACCGTTAAAGTATCCATGGTTATCAATTCTTATATCCTTATAGTTGTCACCTTGCTGCCAGGCATACTGGCAGGCACTCTGGGCCATCATAAGCCGCTTTAAGCGCTGCTGCAAGCGACTCTAGCGCGGTGACACAGCAGAATAATCCTCCGGCCGATAGCCGCCAATAGGCATTACAAAATAGAGCAAAAGGCAAATAGCTTGCCTGCTCCCTGCTCATGAGGACCTGCCAGCTGGAGTCACTCCGATTGCTCAACACCCTTGACAGTGATGGATCGGCTGACTATAGTGAGCGCTCAGTCTCATTTGAGCTTCAAGGCGCTCCTGTATTCCTAATGCGATGCACTATTAAATCATGGGTAATCTCTCTCGTGGCGTTGAGTCGGAGGTAAAATTCCTCCTCGCACATAGATTGATTGGATAGCTCCCTCATGTTACACAGAACTACTCGCTTGATTATTACATTCCTGTTGCCGTTAGCACCCCCTGAGAAACCGGTTATCCCTCTCCTCTTTCTCTGGCCTGTGGGCCACTAGTCACCAACTCCGATAATCCCCCTGACTTGTCAGCGACTGATAAGCGTTGACACGTTTGTTGCTATGTCGTTTGATCAAATGGATCTCTATGAATAATAACCGATTACTCTCTCTTGGCTTGGGACTCTTACTGCTCGTACTGTGGATACTCTCTTTACGTCGCCACTCCTCGGCACTACCGTTGGTCGCCATTGCTAATTACGGCCCCCACGCCTCATTGACGGCGACCATTGAGGGAATTCAACAGGAGCTGGCTCGTCAGGGCTGGATTGACCAGAAAACCATTCGTTATGCCATCAGTGATGTTGGCTTCGATGCCGCTCTGATCCCCCAGATGGTCACCCAATTAAAGCAGTTAAATCCAACTGTGATGGTGGTGATGACCACACCGGTGGCGCAATTTGCTAAGGTGGCGATCAAGCACTGTCCGTTGGTCTACAGCGCCATCACCGATCCAGTCACTGCCGGATTGATTAAAACGCCGGAGCAAGCCGATGGGTCAATGACAGGTAGTTCAGAGCGGCAAGATTTACACCAGCTGCTGGCCTTTGCACAACAACTACTCCCCCACGCTAAGCGCGTTGGCGTGCTGTATGCCACTGCGGAAAGCAATGACCAAGCCCTGGTGCGGCTGCTACAGGAAGCCGCGGCGCAGCAGGGACTGTCGGTACTGGCACTGCCGGTGAATCATGCCCGTGAGGTGCCGCTACGCATGCAGCAGTTCCGTGGCCAGGTCGATTTTATCTATGTCGGCACCAGTGGTCCGATACAACCGAGCCTGCCGGTGATCGCACTTCAGAGTCAAAAAATGGGGATCCCAGTGTTTAATGTCGATGAGAGTGCGGTCAAACAGGGGCTGGTGCTGGCCAGCTTTGGCGTGAACTATACCACTGTCGGCGTGAATACCGGCCAGTTGGTCGCCGCGCTATTACAGGGAGCTGATCCAGCACAACTGCCTCCCCGCTATCCGACAGCCGCCGATCATCAGGGCTTTATCAGTCGTCAACAGGCTGCCGCCTGGGGCATTACGCTGCCGCCACCCCAACCATACCTCACCCTGGTGGAGTAGATCCATGTTGCAGTTACAGCAGATCACCCATACCTTTTCTGGCGCACAGGAGCCCCTGCTCAATAACTTTAATCTACAGCTGGTGAGTGGCGATTTTTGTGTCATCATCGGAGCCAACGGCTCGGGTAAATCCACGTTAATGCAGATTATGGCCGGTGCGCTCTCTCCAGATAGTGGTCAGATCAGATTTAAAGGAGCGCTCTCTTCTGCCGAGCAGCGCCGTTCACTGGTTGCTCACCTGGTACAGGCGGTAGATCAAGGGACACTGCCGGAATTAACCATTCTGGAAAATATGGTCTTAAGCCAACGGCGAGCACAGAAGCCGCGGCTCACTTTTTATCACCGCGCTGAGCCCGCTATCCGGCAGATTTTGCAGACGTTAGGCCAGGGGTTAGATCGCAATCTACACTCCCCGCTAGCTACGCTCTCGGGAGGGCAGCGGCAGATGGTTGCCCTGCTGATGGCACTCAGTGCGCAACCACAACTCCTACTGCTAGATGAGCATACTGCCGCGCTCGATCCTAAGAGTGCCCAGCAGGTAATGGCACACACCGCCCACTGCATAGCAGCGGATCAACTAACGACCGTGATGATCACCCATAAACTAGAGGATGCCATTCAATATGGCAACCGCCTGATTTTACTGCAGCAAGGAGAGATCGCTTGCGAGATCGCCGGCGCGGCCAAAGCTGCCTTAACTCGCGACGAATTACTGCAGCTATTCCACCAAACCCTCAATTAACGCAGAGAGTGCAGCCTGTATGACGATTGATCTGCTACTGAGCGGCCTATTACAGGGCACTATATTGGCGCTACTGGCCACGGCACTCATGATCCCCTTTCGCTTACTCCATCTGCCCGATTTAACGGCTGAGGGCGCTTACCCGTTTGGTGGGGCGCTCTATGCAGGGATGCTGCTCTTGGGCCTGCCGCCGCTGTGGGCACTCCTCGCTGGCCTGATCGGGGGAAGCTTGCTGGGTCTGGCGACCAGCTGGCTCCACGGGCGCTGGCAGATGAATAGCCTGCTGGCTGGTATTTTGCTGAGTACCATGATCTACAGTGTGAATCTCCGCTTGATGGGGCGACCTAATCTGGCACTCTTTGATCACCCTTCGCTGCTGTCGGGATCCACCCTCTATCACTGTGGATGGCTCCTGCTCATCGTGGTGGGCTCTACTCTTCCGCTACTGCTATTTTTACAAACGGAGTGGGGCTTGCGCTTGCGTGCTGTAGGGTTGAATGCCGACTTTGCCCAACGCCAAGCGATCTCGGTGGCCGGTTATCGCCGCTTTGGGTTGATGCTCGCCGGCAGCTTGAGTGCCCTCGCCGGCGCCGTAACGGTAGATTATCAACGTTATATGGACATCGGAATGGGGGTGGGCATTGTGATTCACGCTTTGGCGGCCTTAATGATTGGTGAGGCGGTGATGGGGGATCAAACCTTACGCCGACGGCTTAGCGCGCCACTGGTTGGGGCGCTGATCTACCAGCAAATTCAGGGATTGGTCCTCTCTCTAGGGCTACCGCCCTCTGATCTCAAACTATTAACCGGCAGCCTGGTCCTTGTGGTTCTGGCTTTACGAAGAAACCCCAGAAACAGCCCCCTTCTATAAAGAGAAAGATCGACGCCTACGGTTAACTCCTGCCTCAATTAAAAGAGATTACTTTCATTTTACGCAACTCCATTCTATCATGCGCACCCAGGCTTAGTGTCCAATAGGAGAGTCCTCGAAAGAGATGGCTGAACACACCGTTGATAAACCGATTATCGAACTGCAGGGGATCTGCAAAAGTTTTGCCGGAAAACGGATTATCTCCGATCTGAACCTGCAGGTTCAGGATGGGGAGTTCCTCACTATTTTAGGCCCATCAGGCTGCGGCAAAACAACGGTATTACGGCTGATTGCTGGCTTAACCAGCGCTGATCAGGGCACGATTATCTTGGATGGCCACGATATCACCCAATTGCCTGCTGAACAGCGTCATGTCAACACCGTGTTTCAAAGCTACGCGCTGTTTCCTCATATGAGCGTTTTTGATAACGTCGCCTTCGGGTTGCGTATGCAAAAAACAGCGATAACCCAGCTGCAGACTCGCGTGACACAAGCCTTGCAGATGGTGCAGCTTGATGGATTAGCGCAACGCTACCCTCAGCAACTATCGGGTGGGCAACAGCAGCGGGTAGCCATTGCCCGTGCGGTGGTCAATCACCCTAAGGTACTCTTACTCGATGAGTCACTCTCAGCACTCGATCATAAACTGCGGAAAACGATGCGGAATGATCTTAAAGCTTGGCAGCGTGAATTAGGTATGACCTTTATTTTGGTCACCCACGACCAAGAAGAGGCACTAGCCATTGCTGATCGCCTGATTGTGATGCGTGAAGGGGAGATCGAACAGCAGGGCAGCCCTCGGGAAATTTACGAAGAACCGCGTAATTTATTTGTTGCCCAATTTATTGGCGAGAGTAACCTATTCAATGCTCAGATGCTCTACCGTATCGATGCTGAACGAATCTGTGCTAACGTACAGGGTTATGAATGCACTTTAGTCGTCCGCCAACCGCTCTCTCCTCACCACTCTCTGAAGGTGTTACTGCGACCTGAAGATCTTCGAATCACTGAGATCCATGATAATCAACCGCAAATCGGGCTGATTGGCTACGTTCGGGAACGGAACTATAAAGGGATGACCCTGGACTCCATGGTAGAGCTAGAAAATGGTCAAATTGTGATGGTCAGCGAATTTTTTAATGAAGATGATCCCAATGTTGACCACTCCCTCAACCAAAAAGTGGCGGTGACTTGGGTAGAAAGCTGGGAGGTTGTATTGACCGATGATATCTACTCCTAAATTCCGTCATCTGGTGATCGGAGTGATCACCAGTTGGTTGGGACTATTTGTACTGTTTCCTAACCTACTGATTGTCATCACCAGCCTCCTGGCCCGTGGCAAAAAACAGCTTATCACACTCCCCTTTACGTTGGATAACTACCAGCGCCTTGCTGATCCCTTATATGCCGCGGTCCTGGGGCACTCCCTATTCATGGCCACGGTCTCGACCCTATTCTGCCTGCTCATCGGCTACCCTTTTGCGCTGTTTCTCACCACACAACCGCGCGCACGTCAGCAGTGTCTGTTGCTGCTAATAGTGATCCCTTTCTGGACCAACTCCCTGGTACGTCTTTATGCCTTTAAACTCTTGATTGGGACAAAAGGTGTGTTGAATGCCCTGTTACTCACCCTAGGCGTGATTAAAGAGCCCCTACACATTCTATATACTCCACTAGCCGTTATTTTAGGACTGATCTACATTCTACTACCCTTTATGATTCTACCGCTCTATGCCACCCTTGAAAAATTAGATTGGAGCTATCTAGAGGCAGCAAAAGATTTGGGGGCCAACTCCTGGCAGAGATTTATACGCATTATACTACCCTTAACTTTTCCCGGTATTGTGAGTGGCTGTATCTTAGTCTTTCTCCCAGCTATGGGCCTATTTTACGTAGCCGATCTCTTGGGCGGTGCGAAGCATCTACTCATTGGTAATGTGATTAAAAACCAATTCCTCAATTCCCGTGACTGGCCCTTCGGTGCCGCCACTAGCGTCAGCCTCACCCTGTTAATAGGTTTATTGCTCCTGCTCTACCACCGCCTGAGCCGACCACTCCATAAAACCATGAGTCCAGAATGATCAAAAAGCTGCTTGTGGTAAGCTTCATTATGCTCGTTTATAGCTACCTCTATCTACCAATTATTCTACTGGTCGCTAATTCCTTTAATGCTTCTCCCTATGGCTTTACCTGGGCTGGCAGCAGCCTCGTGTGGTATCAAAAACTGCTGCATAATGAGAGTTTACTCGAAGCAGCTCGCAACTCCCTGATGATGGCAACATTATCAGCCACGCTAGCCACCCTCATGGGATCGCTGACAGCCGTGGCATTATACTGCTACCAATTTCGAGGTAAGCATTTAATCAATGGGTTGCTATTCGTTGTCATGGTCTCACCCGATATTGTCATGGCAATCTCCCTGCTAGTGCTGTTTAGCTTGCTGGGGTTCTCTCTCGGTTTCTGGACCCTGCTGTGCGCCCATATTACTTTCTGCTTGCCCTTTGCGGTACTCACCGTCTACAGCCGGCTGCGCGGATTCGACCGTAAGATGCTGGAAGCAGCCCGTGATCTGGGGGCTGGAGAATGGACTATCCTCCATAAAATTATTCTGCCTTTAGCCCTGCCGGCACTACTGGCTAGCTGGCTGCTCAGCTTTACCCTCTCCCTGGATGATGTGGTGGTCTCTGCCTTTGTCAGTGGACCAACCTATGAACTCCTTCCCTTAAAGATCTACTCAATGGTCAAGATCGGTCTCTCTCCCGAAGTGAACGCCTTGACAGCCTTACTACTGCTGATCTCACTGCTCGTTATCAGCCTCAGGCAGTTCCTGCTACGTCAACCCTCCTCATAGGGCCCTGGCATTCGCTCTCGTTATCAAGGAGTCCAATACGTTGAACTATTTACTCTCTTTTATTGCTGCCATTACCGCTTTATGGCTCAACATGGGACAGAGTATCGCCGATCACACACCCAAAAAGCAGGAAATCCTCTATTTCTATAATTGGTCCGACTATATTAGTCCTGAGGTATTGACTCAATTTACTCAAGAGAGCGGCATTAAAGTGATTGCAAGCACTTATGAATCTAATGAGATGCTCTATGCTAAGTTAAAAACCGATCCTAGCGGCCCCTATGATATAATTGTACCCTCTACCTATTTCATCTCTAAGATGCGACAGGAGGGGATGCTACGTAAAATTGACCGCCACCAGCTTAAAAACTTTAGCCATTTAGATTCGTTGCTATTGAATAAGCCATTTGATCCTAACAATGATTACTCCATCCCCTACCTCTGGGGTTTTACCGGTATCGGCATTAACCGGGATGAAGTGGATCCTCACTTGATTCACTCCTGGGCTGATCTCTGGTCCCCACACTACTATAATCAGCTACTGGTGATCGATGATGCCCGTGAGCTGTTCCATATTGCTCTGCGACGGTTAGGATACCCAGCCAACAGCAGAGATCCACAGCAGATCAAGGCCGCCTACCAAGCACTGCGACAGCTACTGCCAAATATTTTACTATTCAATTCTGATGCACCAGCTACCCCCTTTATCGCTGGGGAGATCAACCTAGGGATGCTCTGGAGTGGTGCCGCCTATAAGGCCCGCCAAGCAGGAGTTGCACTACAGCTCCTCTGGCCTAAAGAGGGGGTTATTTTCTGGATGGATAGCTTAGCTATCCCAGCCGGAGCTCAGCATCCAGAAAATGCCTTAAAGTTGATTGACTTTCTCTTAAGGCCCTCTATTGCAGCAAAGATTGCAGAGCATATTGGCTATGCTACCCCGAATAAAACAGCAAAATCACTGCTTCCTCAAGCCATGCGTGAAGATACTACGCTCTATCCTGATGCCGACCACCTACAGCAAGGGGAGTGGCAGATTGACGTTGGCGAAGCACAAAATCTCTATGAAAGCTATTTTCAAAAACTAAAAACCGGTTACTAAATAGCAGGACCCTGCTGATAGGGTTAGGGGAAGAATAGAGAGTGCCGTTTAATGAACTGCCCGAAGAGGCACGGGCAGTTCTCTCACGTTTGGCGAAATCAACGTAGAATATGAGTGACTAGATCAAGGACTTTGTGGGAGTAACCGATCTCATTGTCATACCAAGCAACGACTTTGACAAACTGCTCATTGAGCGCCAGTCCAGCGGTAGCATCGAAAATCGCGGTGCAGGTTTCACCAAGAAAATCGGTAGAGACCAACGCCTCGTCAGTATAGCGTAAAATACCCTTCAACGGACCGGCAGCGGCTGCCTGCATCTCCTTACAAATAGCCTGGTAAGAGGTTGGTTTAGCCAAACGGCAAGTGAGATCAACCACAGAGACATTCGGCGTTGGCACCCGAAAAGCCATGCCAGTCAATCGGCCATTGAGCTCAGGGATGACTTTACCGACCGCCTTAGCAGCACCTGTGCTGGCCGGAATAATGTTTTGACCTGCTCCCCGCCCGCCACGCCAATCTTTTTGCGACGGGCCATCCACAGTCTTTTGTGTGGCTGTCACAGCATGTACGGTGGTCATTAAGCCTTCAAGGATGCCAAATTGGTCATGCAACACTTTGGCTATGGGCGCTAAGCAGTTAGTTGTACAAGAAGCATTGGAAACAATGGACTCCCCGGCATACCGGTGATGGTTAACACCCATCACAAACATCGGCGTATCATCTTTGGGAGGCGCGGTTAACACGACACGTTGTGCCCCAGCTGCAAGATGTTTACTGGCGCTGCTGTTCTCTAAGAATAGCCCGGTTGCTTCAACAGCTACCCTAGCCCCCACCGCATCCCAGGCTAGCAGGGCTGGATCACGCTCAGCCGATACGCGAATCCTCTGACCATTAACCAGCAACTGGCCATCACAAACATCGACTGAACCTTTAAAAGGTCCGTGAGTGGAATCATATTTGAGCAGATAGGCAATATAATCTACCGATAGTAGATCATTGATTGCGACTACCTCCAGCTCAGGTCGCTGCATCGCCGCGCGAAATAAGCAACGTCCAATGCGTCCGAAACCGTTAATACCTATTTTGATTGACATATTAGCTCCATCTTAAAGTAAAGACGCCGTTAGTCGAGGTACTTTACAGAAAACCCAGCATGGATCAAGCTAAGAAGAGGATGAGTGAACAGAATTATTTTGGTTGGCGGAGGCGGTAGGATTCGAACCCACGGTACTCTTTCAAGTACGGCTGATTTCAAGTCAGCTGCATTCAACCGCTCTGCCACGCCTCCGAGCGCTTGGCGCACTATAAACAGCTTCTGATCTTTTGTAAAGCAGTTGCCCGGCATTCCGCAGCAAAAAATAGTGCTGGCCGCTTTAAATGAAGCTCCCGCCGACCTCTAAGTTCGCTTAATGCTGTTGCCTACCCGATGGAGATGCTAGCGAAACAACGCTATAACTATTAGAGCCAGTTGGTGTAAACTGAAGGCTGTTTAACCTGATTGAGTTAAGGTGGTAGTCATTATGGAACACACCCTTGTTTCTAGTAGAAAAGCTTCACTGCTTAGCAGCCACCGGGTGCTGCGTAATACCTATTGTTTACTGGCGATGACGCTGGCTTGCTCTGCCATCACCGCACTGCTGACTGTCTCCCTGAGGCTGCCATCCTTACATCCACTACTCTTTATCGTAGTGGCTTACGGTTTGATGTTCTTGACACACTATACTGCCAACAGCGCTCAGGGCATTTTGGCGGTGTTTGCTCTGACTGGCTTTCTAGGCTACGGTTTAGGGCCTATAGTCGGGTCACTACTCTACAGCGGCGCTAGTGATGTCTTGTTCACCGCCCTAGGAGGAACCTCTTTAGTTTTCTTCGGCTGTTCAGCTTATGTATTAACTACCAAAAAAGAGATGTCTTTTATGGGTGGTCTGATCACTGCGGGAGCCGTTGTTTTGCTCATCAGTATGGTAGCCAATGCTTTCTTGCAGATCCCCGCTTTTTCGCTAGGCATTAGTGCACTCTTTATTCTATTCTCTTCGGGGACAATCTTATTGAAAACCAGCGAAATTATTCATGGCGGTGAGACCAATTATATTCGTGCTACGGTCAGCCTCTATGTCTCACTCTACAATATCTTTGTCAGTCTATTGAATATACTCAGTGCTCGGCGTAGTGACTAACGTCATTTTTACTGATATAGAAAACAGATCACTGTCTATCTAGAGGGGCGCTTAAGCGCCCCTCTATCGTTCAAGGTAACTCACCCCCAACACTCTCTTACCCAGCTTCCACTGTGCTTTTTTGTGCTTTCCAGAGCGAAGCATAGTGTCCATTGCTTCGTAATAGGGCCTGATGCGTGCCCTGCTCTACTATTTTTCCCGCCTGCATGACGAGAATGCGATCACAACTGATCACAGTCGATAAGCGATGTGCAATGATCAAGAGCGTTTTATTTTTTGTAATAGCAAAAATTTGTTGTTGAATGGCCCGCTCTGTATGAGTATCTAAAGCTGAAGTGGCTTCATCAAAAATATAGAGATCAGGATTTTTAAGGATAGCGCGTGCAATACCAATCCGCTGTCGCTCACCACCCGAGAGCTTCATCCCTCTTTCACCGACGACTGTCTGATATTGCTGTGGTAGCGATAAAATAAAATCATGGATCCCAGCCTGCTGGGTCGCCTGTTCGATCTCCAGAAATGATGCATTATGATTACCAAATTGTATATTATAGTGAAGCGTATCATTAAACAGAACGACCTCTTGAGGAACAATAGAGAGACGATCTCTTAATGATCTCATTGGGTAGTTTCTAAAATCTTGGCCATTGATCAGAATCATACCCTGATCAATTTCATACAACCTGAATAGCAAGCGGGTTAAGGTGGTTTTTCCAGATCCACTGGCTCCAACAATGGCGACCCGTTCTCCGACCTGGAGTGTCAGGTTAAAATTTTGAAACAGAGGCTGACGCGCATCATGGGAAAAAGCGACCTTTTGAAATTCAATCGTTTCGATAGTGGAGAGATCAACTGCATGAGCGGGATCAGCCGGCTCGGTTGGTTTAGAGAGCAGGGTAAACAGTGCTTCAAGCTCATGCAGTGCTGTTTTAAGTGCACGCAGCTGTTGTCCTAGTGAGCTTAATGGGCGTGTCAGCTGCAACATATAGAGATTGACCATCACTAAATCAGCAACGGAGAGTTGCTGCATAGTGACTCGAAATCCTAATAGACTCAACAGTGATGCCATCAACAGTGCTATTAATAGTGATTGTATATAGCTTAATTGTGTAGTGCTTTTTTTAGCTTGGAGTACAGTGGACTCTAGTTTATCTAATCCTTGGTGAAAATCTTGAGCCACTCGATTTTCATTTCCAAAATACTTCACTGTTTCGTAGTTGATCAGGTTATCAAAGCAGCGTCCAAAAGCAGTTCGAGCATGCTCCATCCAGATCAGCTGTTCAGCATCGATTTTTTTGCACAAGAAAGCTGTCACACCACAAAAAATCCCGATAAAACTGAGAGCTAATAATGATACTTGGAAGCCATAGTAGTAATAAAGTAATCCAAAAGTCATGACTAGATCAAACAACAGTGGTATTATTCCGGTAAATAGGATATAAAAAAGATTTCGAAAACCGGAAAAACCGTGATCAACAGTACGAGCAAGGCTGCCTAACTGCTGCTCAAGATAAACATGCAATGATAATCTCTGTAGATGCTGAAACACATAGTGACCTAATGCTTTCTGGGCCCCTTGATCAAATTTTATATAAACCCAAAATGCATAATCTGATAAAAAACGACCAACCAACTGTAATGACACATAGAGAGAGAGCCAAATTAATATTCCACTAATGTCAGAGGAGTGTAGTAAAAAATCATTTAATACCGTTTTAAAGAGTATTAAACTAGCTATAGAGGCAGCAGAAGCGGCCAGTAAAATCGTCAGTGCAATCCAACAGCATCGCCTAACCGCCGGATAGGGATCGAGGATCTCCATAAAAATGGGTAATCTTTTGAAGAACATAGTTGAGTGCCACCTTAGCCAACTGATTGCTACTATTTAATCATTTATTGCTACAGTGTCCTATAGTAGTAATTATAGGATAATTTTAATTACGAAAATGGTAGCGATCTGTTTTTATTGACTTTAATATTTAATTGTTCTGAAAATCGATTTTTCAAATTAAAGGATGGGGTGTGGTTATCCATAGTGATGAAGAAATCTGGACTGATAATTCTCCCCAAAAAACAGCACTGATCTAGTGGTGATAGTACCGTTGAATAGTAAAAAACATTTTTGCTTATAGCGGACATCTCTTGAAGAATATTTTCTATAGTGGCTACAGGAAATTTCAGGTAGGACTCAATAGGGCTATTGGGTGTACATGAATTTAACAGATAGGGAAAATCCTTAATCATCTCTCTAGTATTAGAATCACAAAAATTTCTTGTGAGTTTTTGGTAATTTTTTTTATATTTTTCATAGGCTGATGGATCGACTCTGCTATGTGCTTCAGACATTAGAGTAAAAGATTGACACATTTCAAGAACCGCCTTTTGAAGCGCTTGGTTTGGAACTAGGCTACAGGCAGAACCTATGCTAAATTTAACATGCTCTTCATCAGAAAAAGCAATGAAAACAATAATAATAGAGTAGCAGCTAAATAGTAAAGAGGTGTTGACTACATAGACTGTACCATAAGTCATAAAGTATTTTAAAAGATTTTGAATAGCAGGTGGTAATTGCTCTTGATTCCCTAATGCTACTTTATAACGGCACTGATCTAAAATCCAAGAGGCCGTGAGATTTTGACGTTCTAAAAATTCCATTAAAGCAGCTTCAAAAGTTTTTTCTGGATCACTGTGTGAAGCGCAACCACTGGTATCTCTGTCAGGCACCCAAAAATCATCTTTTGAAGAACCTAATGAAATTAACAGAGTAGGAATGCTCTCTTCCTGCTCTGTCATTAAATTAAGACATCGTGTCAGTTCAAAATTATAACTGTTCACATTGTGAGGAGCAGTAGGACAAGTTTGCTTGATTAACTTTAAGAAAGCATTACAAAAACTTTCTGAACAATTTTCTTGAATGTTCCCATAAGACTCTGGATTCACTCCTGAAAAAAAATGCTGCCTTTCAATTAATTCTCCTAAAAGCGCTGCATTTCCATGATGATAGGTCGTTGAAAAGGCTGGCTGACCATAGCTATCGACTGCTTTAGAAAGTGTAGGGAATAGAGCCACTGGGCTCAGTTCTGCCATAGCGCTAGAACCCAAACGGACAATATGTTTTTTAAGCATCAGTACGCCCAAAAAATTGCACGATTAACGGTAAGTAACTTACAGGATGTAGTCCGATACTTTACAGAGCGTATAGTCTTCAAAATAGGACCAGACTCGATCAGTCAGCCTCAGAACATTTCCGCATAAACTAGCCTGTTGGTACATAGAGCCTGCCTCCAGAAGCGCAAGACGATAACCCCTATAACTATATTTAAACATTGCTTTTGCTAAAAAAGAGGTGTATATCAAACAAAAATTGAAACCATCGAATCTTTTTTTATCTTCCTGATTAAAAAAAAGATCCACGAGCCTTTCATCGTTTACAGGTTTTAGGAAATCCAGGGCATGCAAGCTAGGACGATAATGATAAAATCCCGTGGATAAATTTGAAGTGGGGCTACTATCAGATAATATCCGTGAAGAACGAATGCCTACAATAACTTGTACAGAATAGAGTGCACCACCACTGGGATAGGGTCTTAGGGATGCTTGAGTAGAATCATGATCCCCGAAAGCCTGTTGAAGTAGAGTGAATAGATCGATCAAGGGGATCTGTTCCGCTGTGAACGCTGTGGCAGATTTTTGACGCTGCGGAAATTTTTTAACTAATACTGAATCACTGAGATCAACACGTTGCGCATTAAAAGGAGATATAGGAATATCTAAATATTCCATCTCTTGAATAATATCCTGATTTTTTTGAGGATGTAAGCTACGGGTTGAAGCATTCGTTAGGAAAAAATTATTAGTTTTTGCATGAAATTCACAGGTTTCTCTATAAGCAACTTGATCAAGTAAGCTATTGATTTTTCGATAGGCTTGATCAATCATAGCCAGCTATCGGTAATACACTCACATCCAGGCCAATGGGGAATCACATCATGATCCCAGGTTCCTTCGTCTAAATGGTATCTAGTAAATGATCTTGGATCGTATAAGGTTGGAAGGACCTCTCCAATCACGAGCCAACGTAGCTTTTTTTTAATAGTAGCCACTAGAACACCGATATCAGATTGTTCTAGTGGTAAAGAAATTGGCACTTTTTCTTTCAATGTAGAAACATATTGGAAATAGTTGAACCAACTGGTTTCTGAAATCTGTTTTTGATTTTTTTCTAAATTTTTCCATCGGTTAAAAAAACAAAAATGACAGGGCGTTCCTTTAAAAGGAATAAAAATTCCGTCAATAATAAGAGTTCTGTGAATAACGTAACTAGTGATAAAAGAGCTCTGTTTATCAATAAAAGAATCATAAGTTTTTTTTATTTGATCGGAATAAAAATTATCAAAGAAACTTAAAATAAGTGGACTGGAATGAGTTTTAGCTTGATCATCTTCTATGTTTAAAACAGGTACCGGTAAAATGCCTTTTAGTTCTTGTAAAAGTAATGTTTTAAAAAATAAATGAGTTGAGCTAATCAAAATAGAATCAATATTCCCCTGTGATGGATCACTACAAGTAGTCAATAATTTTAAGTGTTCTTGAAAGTAGAGGAGAGTCTTTTTTTTATCTAAACTGAGATCACATAGCTTTCCTGAAAAGTTTTCAGCACTGATAACTTTACCAGAAAAAGTTTCTAAGAATTTTAAAAATTTATTTATTTTATGATCTTTAATAATAATTGAGGAGTTAGTTGAATATAAAATTGAGATGTTCTGCAAGTCGAAAATACGAAATTGTTTTAGATAAAAAAACATGCTGCTCACGCTATCCTTAACAATTGAACAACTGCTTCAATAAGAAATTTATGACTGCAAGAGCACACCTAACGACTTGAAAAGCTATTGCATGGCTATGAACAACTCTAACTTGATGATTTAGAAATGCTACTGTCGCTCTTTTTCACCACTACTACCACTAGTACCACCACCACTAGAAGCACAATTGTTTTGAGACTGGTTTAGCTCTCTTGTTTCAATGTCATCAAAACTATTTATGAAAAGATCCTGACCATATTCAGAAAAATCTAACTTATCCATGACGATTCTCCTATTTTTCCTGATTGAGTAGATTTAGATACTCAACATTTCAGAGCCTATCTGGTTTATATTTGGTTGTCAATAGCTTTATGATAGATTTTTTAGGAATGAAGCAAGCGAAGCCAGTCTGTAAGATTAGACGCCATAGAAACCCTCGACCTTATAGGCCCAGAAGCCAGCGAGGATCTCAATGATAGCGCTTCAATACAATCTGTTTTGTGCCCGCGGTACACAGCAGAAATAGAGCGCTCACTCAGGCTACATTAATGACGCAACTGCGGGTTGCGAAGTTGCTTCTGTACGGCATGGGCAAAATCATCTAGGACCGGGTTTTCTGGATGCACAGAAAACAGCTCCTTATCCAACTGTATTTCAGCCACATAGGCTTGTACGGCATCCCCTCGATTATCCTCGGTAACCACCGTGTACCAAGGCGCTTGACGTAAGCTATCCTCCATCTCTAGCGACTCTGCTTGCGGCTGAGAGAGTGAGTATTCAGGATCCACATCTACCACAACACCCAGGTAGCCAAAAGTTTTATGTCGCACCTGTTGTCCGATATCAAATTTAGCAGCAATCACAGGAGTCTCCTGAATAGTGATCGAAACAGCTTTACTCCGAAGGTGGGGCCAAAATAGCGCTTTGCAAGTTAATTTTTTTTATCCACTTCGCCTTTGATTATAGTGCATTTAAAGGTTGGCTTTATATCAGCTTAAAGGCATTTCACCGGCTTAGGCAGGCCCGCTAGTTTGCTCCCCTGTTGAGCTGGCCCTCCTGGAAATAGAGCATAGAGGTAGTGACTGCTTCCTTTTTCTGCGCCATAACGCTGCTGCCACGCTTTAACAAGTAGCCGCATGGCAGGAGAGGTGTGGTACTGCTGATAAAAATCCCGTAAAAAATAGAGCACCTCCCAATGCGCTGGTGTTAACACGAGTCCTTCACGCGCCGCAGTCGCTTGCGCAAAGGCTACACACCAGGCTTGTGGATCTTTAAGGTAGCCATGAGGATCAGTTGTCAGCCTGTTCTCAAGCTGCGATGATGGAGTGATGTTCACCTATAGACAGTTTACTATGGGGAGTTTGGCTCCACTGCCAAGACCATCTGCTCATCGATGAACAGTAACGCCTGTTTAATCCGTGCCAACGTGCGGTGCTGGCCAACCGCCTGCAGCGTCTGTTCGATAGCCGGTGACTGTAATCCCCCGGTGACCGCCACCCGTAAAGGCATTCCTACCTTGCCTAATCCTAACGATAGCTCTGCCGCTACCTGCTGGATAGCTTGTTGGATCGCAGCGGCCTCCCACTCAGGCAGCAGAGCCAGTTTCGCATAGGCCAGATCCAGCGGTCGACGGGCAGTGGCTTGGAGATGTTTCTTAACCGCCTCTGGATCTAAGGTGATCTTCTCATTAAAAAAGTAGTGACTGGCCTGAGCCAGCTGATCTAACCGCTGATAGCGCGGGGCTAGTAAGCGTATCAAATCGGTTAAGGCGGGTCCCTGCTGGCTATCTATCGACTCCTGCTGCAAATGCCAAGCCAGCGGCTGTGCCATCACTTCCGAGGGAAGGTGGTTCATATAATGCTGATTCATCCAGAGCAACTTCTCCAAATTAAAGGCGCTAGCAGAGCGATTCACCGCTGATAAGGAGAAATAGCATTGCATCTCTTCCAATGAGAAAATCTCTTGATCACCATGGGACCAGCCTAAACGTAATAGATAATTTAGAAGAGCTTGCGGCAGATAACCCTCATCCCGATACTGCAGCACACTGACCGCACCATGGCGTTTTGAAAGCTTTTTGCCATCTTCGCCTAAAATCATCGATGCATGGGCATACTGTGGAATGGGAGCGCCCAAGGCTTGTAATAAATTGATCTGACGTGGTGTATTGTTGATGTGATCTTCGCCACGGATCACATGGGTGATCTTCATATCCCAGTCATCAATCACCACACAAAAATTATAAGTGGGCGTGCCATCGCTGCGACAGATCACTAGATCATCTAATTCACAATTGCTAATGGTGATTGGGCCACGGATTTGGTCGTTAAAGCAGACCGTTCCCTGTTGAGGATTACGAAAACGCACCACATGGGGTTGATTTTCGCTGATACAGGGCGGGCTATCATGACACCGCCCATCATAGCGTGGCTTCTTACCCTCTGCCCGCTGCTGCTCCCGCAAAGCCTCTAAACGCGCTGGACTACAGTAACAGCGATAGGCTCTTCCCGACTCCAATAGCTGATGGAGAACGGCCCGATAGCGTTCAAAACGCTGCGTCTGGTAGTAAGGGCCCTCATCCCAGGTTAAACCCAGCCACTGCATCCCTTCAAGGATCGCATCAATGGCTGGCTGAGTCGACCGCTCGCGATCGGTATCTTCAATCCGTAAAATAAACTGCCCCCCCTGATGCCGGGCAAACAGCCAGGCATACAGCGCGGTACGAGCTCCCCCAATATGTAAATAGCCAGTGGGACTGGGAGCAAAGCGAGTTCTAACTGTCATGACGGTGTCGCCTACTAGAGCACTTTGATCTCATGTTGGCTTCATTGTACGCCAATTGCCACGCCACAGCCAGGTACACTCTACCCTCTCTCTTGCTCTATTCCGATCTCCGGTTCGAAAAAATCGTTGACTCAAGGCCAGCACGCCCTATAATGCCACTTCTGCATAACGTACCTCTCTTTATGGACGATTAGCTCAGCGGTAGAGCACCTCCCTTACAAGGAGGGGGTCGCTGGTTCGAGACCAGCATCGTCCACCAAAATTCCTCTGGTCACGCTCTGATCGATAGATTGCTTAATAGTTTAAAAATGTTAACATTTGGTTTCTTCTAAAAAGCTTCTTGATGAGGAAACCTGCTATGAAGCTCGAATCTAACTTATCTCCCAATTCCGATGACCGTTCTAAAGGTAAAAAAATCAACTTCCTCGTTGTGCACTATACCGCCGCACCCCTCGGTAGCTCGCTTGCGACCTTCACAAACCCTACTACGAAGGTGAGCGCTCACTATCTAATTCCCTATGCGCCAGAACCCATCACGGATACCCATTCCTCTAAACAGTATTGTGTGGAACCAGGAGATACCCTATCGGGTATTGCCAGGAAGCATGGTGTGTCACTACAGCAGTTGCTGGCAAACAATCATATCCCCAATCCCGATCGAATCTTCCCGGGACAATTGATCAATCTAGATCCCCGTACCAACTCAACCACTCAAGGTTTTACAGTTCGCCGGTTAGTGAATGATGCTCAACGTGCCTGGCACGCCGGTACCAGTTCTTGGACCGGGGAAACTGCTCTTAACGACACCTCTATCGGCATTGAGATAGTCAACCCAGGGTTTATCGATTCGGAGACTATGAAAAAGGAGGATGCCTCCAAAAGAGAAAAAAGCTATGGCGCCCCTCTCACTTCTCACAAAGACAGTCAAGGCAAGCAGTGGTTTCACTTTCCTAAAGAGCAGATAGCTGCCCTGATTGAACTTGCCAACCCTCTAGTTAAACAATATAAAATTGAACCGACTTGTGTCGTCGGTCATGCGGACATCGCACCCGGTCGTAAGCAGGATCCCGGCCCACTATTTCCCTGGTATACCCTAGCCGATCAGGGGATTGGCGCTTGGCCGCGTGCAGACGTGGTGAAATACTATGAAAAGAGGTTGAAAGAGACGCAGTTGTCCACAGAGCAGATACAAAAAGCTTTAAACTGCTATGGTTATGATATCATGGTTGACGGCAAGCAGGGCCCTAAGACAAAAAACACAATGGCATCATTTCAGATGCATTTTTCACCGACTGATTATTTAGGAAAACTGGAGGATGCTAGCAAGGCTGTGTTGTGTGCTTTAGTTGAAGAGTATTTTCCAAACGCTAGGGATACCATTCTGGGTGCTCAGATCCCTTCATCAGGCGTGAAGGGTCCAGCAATCAATAGTCAGCAGTTTCTTCAATCCATAGCCAGTTACCAAGGTGACGAAACTGCTCAGCATGGTGCAGCGACCTCTTGGAAAGATCAACTGTTTAAACCAGCGGGGCTTAGTCAGTTATTAAACCTCAGTTAACACTCTTGTCCAGGCCGCTTTGAGAGGCCAGCGTGACTAAGTTGAAGACACTTTAGTTCAGTGGTGGTACCCCTGCCATTACAAGGCGGGGGCACTTAAAATCCCTGTGGGCTTTATCTGACGAATAGATCGCTTTGGTGTTTCTAAAACGTTAATATTCGGATCTTTCTAAAAATTTTTCGATGAGAAATCCTGATATGAAACTCTACGATTACCACTCCCCCGCTCAAGGTAACCGCCCACTAGGCAGCCGGTCGAACAGCTCGTTTTAGACTCTAGCACTGCTAACTTAACTAGATCGCTTCAGACGTTGGCAGGGCCCAAGGTGCAAGTGAGTACTCACTATCTTATTTCCGATACACCAACATACAATGAAGAGATACCAGTTTATAAGTTAGTGGACCCCGAGCGGCGTGCTTGGCATGTGGCTAACAGTTCATGGCAGAGAAACAGCAGCATTAACTTCTCTATCGGTATTCAGTTGGTGAATCTAGGGTTCGTAGAAAAGGAGGCATTAGCGGAACAGCTTACCTTAAAGTTTAAAACTGGTCAGTACCCACGAGCTTCTTACGCTCACTCTCATTATCAATATAGTCAAGCCAAGCAGCGGTTTTGCTTTCCTGAAAAGCAGATAGCTGCCCTGATTGACCTTACCGCCTCTCTAGTTAGACAATATCACATTAAACCGACTCGTATTGTCGCTCATGCGGACGTTGCATCAGGTCATAAGCAGGATCCCGGCCCGCTATTGCCCTGGTATACTCTGGCTGATAATAAACTTGGTGTTTGGCCACGCGCAGCCGTAGTGGAGTACTACGAAAAGAGTTTGAAAGAGCAGTCGTTAACCCTAGCGCAACAGCAGGCCGCTTTAAAACAGTACGGGTATGAGATACCGACTAACGGCATTTTGGATCAAGAGACAAAAAACACAATAGCAGCATTCCAGATGCATTTTTCACCAACTGATTATTTAGGGGAAATAGATAGTGATACTCTGCCTGTGTTGTGTGCTTTACTTGAAGACTATTTTCCAGAGGCTAGGGATAGCATCTTGGGTGCTCAGATCCCCTCATCCTGGGTGACAGGCCCGGCAATCAATAGTCAGCAGTTCCTTAAAACGCCTCCCCCGCCGGTAGCGCTAGATGATGACGAAGTGGCTCGAAATATTCAGTTTGCGATATTCGGAATAAGTGGCGCAAAAACGAACAGGCGGTTAACTAAGTCCATGGCTTCTCTCCCAGAAGATACAGCTGTTCAGCTTGGTTCAGTGACTTCGAACAATCAACTCTTTAAACCAGCAGGGCTTTCTCAGTTATTGAACCGCAACTGAGGGCTCCGACCAGGCCGCTTGGAGATGATAAATTTTTGAATGGTTCCCTGTTGAGCGTAGTGCTCGATCACTTTGCTTAAAAGTGCTGCAACGACCCCTTTCCTTTTTAGAAGGAGGGGGTCGCTGCTTTAAAGGCAGCATCCTCCACCAAAATCCCTGCATTCACTTCCTGAGTAGCTGAAACAACGCCTTTCCCCTCTAGAGAGCCGTCGATCCAATAACCAATAGTCGTGGTTTGATTAGCGGAATCTATCGCATTAAAAGAGAGGATTCCAAAGTCTCGACCTTGAATAATAATAGCATACGTTTTACCCACGCCACGGTGATGATCCGCAGATTGTGTCTGGATAAAATCCCGAGTATCCTCTAGGCTCTCAACCTTTTTAGGCCACGCTAAAAATCGGGAGAGCCGCAGTTGATTGCGTTGTATGAGATCGAACAGATCGCCGGCAATCGATTGCTGAACCATTTCAAGCGTAATAGCGTCACTCACACGAATCGTTTCGCTGCTGCAATAGTGACTGTTTTGATTCATAGTCAAGGGGGTTTTATCCTGATTCATGGTCATTCACCTGGGTGACGATTGAGCCAGTTGAGGAGGGCCTGCTCACCTACGATAGGGATCTTCAGACGCTGGGCTTTCGCTAACTTACTACCAGGTTGCTGACCCGCTACCAACCAATCCGTGCTCCGTGATAGTGTCTCGCTGACTTCGGCACCGCATGCCGCCAAGCGCTCTTTTGCTTGTTGCCGAGTTAAGCCGTGCAAAGTTCCAGTCAGTACGAACCGTTGGCCCTGTAATGGATGGCCCGGATTCTGAACTACTGCCTGTGGGGCTGGCCACTGCACCCCAATCTCTGGTGAGAGCAGCTCTGCAATCACCTGCTGGTTATGAGGTTCTTGTAAAAACTGAATAAGGTGGTTGGCGACCATTTCACCCACTTCTGGAATAGCTATCAGCTGCTGCAAATCAGCCGCTTGTAGCCCGGCTAAGCTCCCGAAATAGTTGGCCAAATGAAGCGCTGTACGCTCTCCTACTAGCGGGATCCCCAATGCAACCAGAAAACGGGAAAAGGTCGTCTGTTTAGCTTTTTCCAGGGCGGCTAACAGCTTCTGCGCTGATCGCTCTCCCATCCGCGCTAACGGAATTAAACGATCTAGGGATAAACGAAATAGATCAGCAGGGGTTTGGACTAACTGTTGGTCTATCAGTTGTTCAATCAGCTGCTCCCCCATCCCCTCAATATCTAAGGCATGCCGGGAGGCAAAATGCTTCAAGGCCTCTTTACGTTGAGCTGGACAGATCAAACCGCCACAACAGCGAATAGCCACTTTTCCGGGTAGCCGTTCTAGCCCGCTATGACAGGCTGGACAGTGATCAGGATAACAGACTGCCTGGGCCCCAGTTGGACGCCGCTCAGTGATCACACTGACCACTTGCGGAATCACTTCACCCGCTCGGCGTACGATGACCGTATCCCCCTGATGTAACTGTAGCCGATTGATCTCATCGGCATTATGCAGCGTGGCATGGCGGATCCACACACCAGCAACTGAAACCGGCTCAAGCTGGGCAACCGGTGTCAGTACGCCAGTGCGTCCCACTTGAAAAGTGACATCGTGCAGTAGGGTCAGCTCCTCTTGGGCAGCAAATTTGTAAGCCGCCGCCCAACGCGGCGCACGGGCTCGAGATCCCAGCTGCTGCTGCAAACCGAACTCATTAACTTTAATCACAACCCCGTCGATAGCAAATCCTAAGCTGAAGCGTTGCTGACTGATCTTCTGATAGTAATCCAACACAGCCTCTACTCCACACAGTGGTTGGATCCAATCACTGACGGGCAAGCCCCACTGTTTGAATTGCTGTAAGCAGTCCCACTGATTGCTAGGCATCTGGCCCCCCTGCACACTTCCCAAGCCATAGCATAAAAAGGTCAAGGGCCTCCTGGAGGTGATAGCTGGATCTAATTGACGTAGTGAGCCTGCAGCCGCATTACGAGGATTGGCGAACTGTTTTTCACCGCGCTGGTGTGCCTGTGCATTCAGTTGGGTAAAGCCAGCTTCAGTCATAAAAATCTCACCACGGACCTCTAATACCTCAGGGAAAGAGTCACCCTGTAATCGTAAAGGAATAGCCCGTATCGTGCGCACATTGTGGGTGATCTCTTCACCAGTTAAACCATCCCCTCGCGTGGCTGCCTGCACCAATAGACCTGACTCATAGCGTAAGCTCACCGCAACCCCATCTACCTTTAACTCTCCACAGAGTCTCAATGGTTGCTCACGGTTTAATCCTGTTTGTAAGCGCTGTAGAAAAGCTAAACAGTCGGTTTCAGTGAATAGATTCTCTAGGGAGAGCATGGGGAGCGTATGCTGGATCGTGGCAAATTCAGACTGTGGGGCCCCACCCACCCGTTGAGTTGGAGAGTCTGGTGTGATTAAATGAGGGTTAGCTTGTTCCAGCTGTTGTAGCACCACCATTAAGCGATCATATTCAGCATCTGGCAGGGTGGGTGCATCTAACACAAAGTATTCATAGGCCGCCTGCTGCAGCTGCCGGCGTAGCTCTTCTAGCTGCTCGGATACATCATTCATGATTTTTCAGTGAGTTTCAATGTGGTTTTCTAATGGTCTGTACTACCAATATAAGGGAAGATTTTAGGCTCTGCAGAGCCTAAAACAGCGGCTTTAAGAGGTTTCAGACAGCAGACGACGGATCCTGGCTGTATACTGTTTTGTTTTCTCTATGGTCAACAGCTGGCGCTCACTATCCAGGACCACACCACTGAGATCATCTGCTAGTCGTTGTGCCGCCTGCAGCATCAATTTAAAATTTTGCACCGTATCCCCATAAGCCGGAATAGTCATGTAAAAGGCCACGCCAGGCGTAGTAAATTCACTCATGCTGCTGGGGTTAAAGGTACCCGGTTTCACCATATTCACTAAGCTAAAGAGAGTGGGTCCGCTGCCCAGCGGATTCAGGTGCCGATGGAAAATAGCCTGCTCACCATGGCGGAAACCCAGTTGTAATAAGCTACGGAGAAGCGGCTCTCCATAGAGTCGATCACTCTGGTGGGCCGTGACATACAAGAGCAATAGCGGCTCGCCATCCACCTGACCTCTTGAATCAGTCGTCACCTGATTAACCGAGGGTTTAGCCTCTCTGTTTGGCGACTCTGTTCCCATCAAAGCGGGCTGCTCTGGCAAAACGATCTGGTGAATTTCTGCAGTCACACGTGATGAGATTTCGCACTCTAATGAGGCGTTCTGCAGCGGCGCAAAGGTGGGCTCCTGCAAACGGCGAACAACCCGCTGATCAGCTGCATCATCGCCACTGGTCTGGTCGACCTGGCGTGACACACTGATCCATCGAATCAACGACAGTAACGGTTTTTTAATCAAATCAACATAGAGCGACCTCAACCATTGCTGGCAATGGTGAAGCACTCTTTGCAGTAGTGAGAGTATCATCACTGGACACCCATGACGAGCAACCCTAAGTACAAATTTCGCATCATCTGCCCCTCTGATGTGCTGAGGTTTCAATTGTGACTACGCTTCGAATGTTTATTGTCACCTGTCATTCATCTTCAAGTTTAAGTTTAACCGACCTTCACTTTATTATTGTCTATCAAGCTGTTAAAAGAAACCGTTGGACCCATTAAGTTTTCGAGAGCATTAGCCTAGCTAATAAAATCACCACTGATCTCAATCAACTACGATATAAAAACAAATTTAGTAGGTGATACTCCTTATTGACATACAATCGGTAATAGGTAAGCTACCCTAAATAGCCTCAAGGTACGGCAGAATAATCTCGGATCCCCGGCTATCTACCAGCAAGCTGCTCACCTCTCCTTGTCTCACGGCCTGCAGCTTAGATCTGCTGCACAGCTGGTTAAAAAGGCAAAAGCTTTTACAGCTGATCTTGGGCTCTCCGCCCCATGGTAAAAGTGCCAGCACTAAAAGTCTATTTAAGCTACAGATCTTAGGGTTTCCTCAAGGTACCAACGAGAGCTAGTGACCTTGTTGATGCAAAAATTAGATCTTACTGACACCGCTATGTTACTTTAATGTAACTTAATTGTATGGACTTAGGAGCGCTGCTATGAACCTTTTTCAGCCGATCAAGCAATGGATAGCCACCTTAGGAAGTTCAAGCAGTGAGCTCATTATTTACGCTCCACTCTCTGGGGAGATCGTTAAGCTAGAAACTGTACCTGATAAGGTCTTCGCAGAAAAACTTATTGGGGATGGCCTGGCAATCAAACCCACCGGTGATACCCTAGTGGCACCGATTAACGGTACCATTGGTAAAATCTTTGAAACGAACCACGCCTTCTCTATCGCTTCGAACAGTGGTGTTGAATTATTGGTCCATTTTGGTATCGATACGATTGAACTCCAAGGTAAGGGTTTTCAACGGCTTGCTCAAAGCGGACAATCCGTCAAGTGTGGTGATCCTATCATCAGCTTCGATCTTCCTTGGTTAGAAAAAAATGCTAAATCCACACTAACACCGGTGGTTATCGCCAATATGGATGCTTTAAAAAGTCTGACTAAGTTATCTGGTCAGGTAATACTAGCGGAAACAATTATCATGCGGGTTGAGCAATAAACCTCCTAAGCCGTGAGGAGAACTGATCTCTCTCGTGCCTGGCCACTCCTTTTCATCACTTTTGCACCCCGAGCAGGTATGTTAGACTGTACCAATTAGTGATCATGAACTGCTCTCTGGAGAAACTGTGGAGGATGGTAGACCATGCCCAGGGATGCTAACTGTTGAACCCACTAACCTGTGCGTGCTCGGCATTGAGAGCTCTTGTGATGATACTGGGATTGCGATCTATGATACCCATCGAGGTCTACTCAGCAACCTGATCGCTAACCAAGCGGCACTGCATGCTGATTATGGAGGAGTGGTTCCTGAATTAGCCTCTCGCGATCACAGTCGCCAGGTTGCTCCCTTGATCCAAACAGCGCTACAAGAGGCTGGCTGTAGATCGACTGATCTACACGGGATTGCTTACACCGCTGGTCCAGGTTTGGCAGGCTCCTTACTCGTGGGTGCCAGTATTGCAACAGCATTGTCCTTTGCTTGGCAGCTCCCAATCCTTCCAATACATCATCTAGAGGGTCACCTGCTGGCCCCGATGTTAGAGTCCCCCCCCCCTGAATTCCCCTTTTTGGCGTTGTTGGTCTCTGGAGGACATACCCAGTTAATACAGGTTACCAATCTTGGCGTTTATCAGCTATTGGGTGAATCACTGGATGATGCTGCGGGAGAGGCCTTTGACAAAACAGCCCAATTGCTGGGGCTGGGCTATCCGGGTGGAGCGCAACTGGCTCAGCTAGCCTTACAAGGCTCTCCCCATCGCTTTCAGTTGCCACGACCCATGACCGATCGGCCAGGTCTCGATTTTAGCTTTTCTGGCTTAAAAACTGCCGTGGCTACAACCATCCGTGCCGCAGACAGCTCACAACAGACGCGTGCAGATATTGCACAGGCGTTTCAAAGTGCGGTGGTTAAAACGCTCGTGATTAAATGCCGGCGTGCACTGGACTATAGTGGGCTCAATCGCTTAGTGGTCTCTGGTGGCGTTAGCGCTAATCAAGCCCTACGTGCCCAGCTGACACACTTAATGCAGCAACGCGGTGGCCAGGTTTTTTATCCCAGATTGGATCTTTGTACTGATAATGGTGCCATGATCGCCTATGCGGGCGCAGCTCGTTTACGCGGACAAAAACAGTTCTCCACAGCAATGGAGATTACGATTTATCCACGCTGGCCATTAACTCAGCAATGCCCACCTTGAAATGAATAGGCTTCATTTAGCGACTCAGCTCAGCACCCAGAAATTATTGACTATCAGCTTATTTGGAGTGATCAGCGGCTTTACCCTGATGCTGACCGGGAGCACTCTCAACTACTGGTTGTCCCAAGCAGCTGTTAGCTTACCAGCCATTGGTGCCTTTTCTTTGATACTGCTCCCCTACTCCCTGAATTTTTTATATGCTCCTCTCTTTGATACTTATACCCTGGGATCGCTAGGTCACCGCTTGGGAGCTCGGAAGGCTTGGATCGGAATAATCCAGCTATTATTAATCTTTGCAGTGCTGCTGCTTAGCCTGTTAACACCCTCCAATAATCTACTACTATTCGCCACGGTTGGCTTTCTGATAGCCTGCTTTAGCGCCGCACAAGATACTTTACTGGGTGCACTAAAAACTGAGCTGCTCGCCTCATCAGCCCAAGGTCCTGCTGCAGGTATCTATATTTTCGGCTACCGTATAGGCATGCTCTTATCTGGTTCCGGAGCGCTTTATCTTTCAGAAACCTTGAGCTGGCACGCGATCTATCAAGGGTGCGCCTTGGCCATTTTGCTGCTTGCTGCTCTCCTTTGGATGGCTCTGAGCGGGCTACCCCCGATGCTGGTATCCAACCAACTTACCCCCCTGGAACCTAGCTTCATCACCACAGCAGCTGATGCTCCGCAAACTCCACGAGATCGAATCAAACGGTTTATCGATGCCATTTTAAAACCGGTCGGATCTACCGCCACCATCGGGCTGATCTTGCTATTCTTAGTGCTTTATCGATTGCCTGATCATTTTATTGGCATGATGCTCAACCCTTTTTTACTAGCACTCGGCTATGGTGCTTTGGAAATCGCAAGCGTCGGCAAATTTTTTGGCATTAGTGCAGCTATTTTAGGAGGATTCATTGCCAGCTGGATCATGAAAAAAAAGAGCTTGCACTCCAGCTTATTACTGTTTGGGAGCCTCCATGCCCTCGCTCACTTACTATTTATTGTTCACCTCATTCATAGTAAACAGCTGATACTGCTATTTATTACGATCGGCTTTGAAAGCATCACCGGCGGCATGATGATGGCCGCTTATATTGCGTTTATCGCTTCCCTTTGTCAGGGCCGCTTTCGAGCGACACAATATGCTTTTTTCACGTCGATGATGGGCTGTTCTCGAGCGATCTTGCCAGCGCTTTCTGGTTATCTGGTACAGCAATTCGGCTGGTCTGCTTTCTTTGCAGGAATGACCCTATTGACTCTGCCGTCGCTGCTGCTGTTGTGGGCTATCGCCGCTAAATTACAACAGTGATCATGCGCCTACCGATTTTGAATACTCATAAAAGTCCTATCCACTGTTTAACTGTTTTATTACCCAGGAACAACGGAATATGGTCATTAGCATGGATAACTTGGCTTTTGTACGCAGCAACCAGATCTTCTCAAAATAACGCAATAAAACCGTACTAAGCCTAGTAAATGTGATCGAGCGCCCTATAATAGCCCACCGAGACAGCTGAACGAGGAGATCCCTGCAAACAATGGATAGCGTATTGATTAACCAATTGAAGGTGCTAACCACCATTGGCATCTATCCCTGGGAGCAGGCGATTCTTCAACCGCTGCTGCTCGATCTGCAACTAGGGTGCGATCTCCGTAAAGCTGCCCTGCAGGACAACCTCGAGCAGAGTGTTAATTATGATGCCGTGGCAACTTCTGTCACAAACCACCTGCATCAGAACCGTTTCTTGTTGATTGAGCGCGTTGCTGAGGAGGTAGCTGAACGGCTACTCCAAAATTTTCCCCTAGCCTGGGTAAAGATTACCGTGACCAAACCCAGCGCACTAGCCGCGGCTCAGAGCGTCAGCGTGACCATTGAACGAAGCGCTCTCCAGGCAGCTCATGCTGAGAGCATTAACCACGGATAGCTGCTGGAGAGCCAACCAATGAGCGACCCATCCCTGTTCATAGTGCTACTATTAGGGGCGATTGAAGGTTTGACTGAATTTGTCCCGATCTCTTCAAGCTGTCATTTGATCTTGGCTGGCCATCTACTTGGATTTAAGGGTCCCTTAGCCGCCCTCTTTAATGTCGTCGTCCAACTAGGCGCTATCGTCGCCATTATCATCCACTTTTGGCCACGCTTTCTCCAGCTGATACCACAAAATTGGCTAGCAGTGATCCCGCGGACCGGTCAGCTGCACGGCCTACATTTACTGCTGGGTATCGCCCCGACTGTACTCGTCGGCGGCTGTTTCTACCAGCACATTAAGCAGCTGTTTACACCAGCGACTGTACTGTACGGATTGCTAGCGGGCTCACTACTGTTGATAGCTGCCGAGCGGCTGCCGATCAAAAAAAATCTCCAACCATTATCGATGATCAGCTATCGAGAAGCCTTGGTCATTGGCTGTTTTCAATGCTTGGCTTTATGGCCTGGCTTCTCTCGATCAGGCGCGACCATTGCTGGTGCTCTGTTACTCGGTCTATCGCGGAGCGTTGCAATTGAGTTCTCTTTCCTACTGGCTGTTCCTATGATGATCGGAGCCACTGCTCTTGATCTGTTTAAGCAGTGGCCAGGGCTGCAACTTCAGCAGCAGCTGCCACTACTGGCAGCTGGATTGTGTAGCGCCTGCGCAGTCTCCTGCTTGACCATTCGTGTGGCCTTACGCTTACTACAACGGATCACCCTGCTACCCTTTGCTTGGTACCGTTTACTGCTGGCACTGATTCTGTATGCTCTGCTCTAATGCAGTGTGCGATATACAACTGGGGTGGTCACTATTCAGCACTGATCATCCCGAAAACCTGGTCACTTTTACACGCTGTTTAACAGTGTAGTTACTTTCAATGGTAAGCCATCAATTCAATAAAACATTTTTGGTAGTGGCAGCTCTAGCTGATTGGTACACTAACTTACTCAGCAGCATTCGAAACGTTTTCAAATTTTTAACTACTAATAATGAACATTTATTCGCTCTTGCAGCACGTCAGGGAGATTTTAAAGAGGTTAACAGACTTCTTAAGGAGCAGCTTGTTGATGTTAATTTATTAGTATGCCAGTATGCTTTCCTTAGATTCCCCACTAGAAGTTCCCGTTTTTATCTCACAACAGACTTGCACATTGCAGCTACTTGGGGTCGTCATACCATAATAAAATTATTAATTGATTATGCTGAAAAAATAGGTATTATTAGTTATCGGTATACTAAAACTGCTATTTTTTTTGCGACACTTTGCAATCATTATAAAGTAGTTGAATACCATTATTAATAATGGAGCAACTGACCTTGATAGAGCATTATATTTAGCTGTAGGTGGGAATGATTTTGATGTTGCTGAATTATTAATTCAACATGGAGCAGATGTAAACTACATACATTTTGAAACTGAGGAACCTGTAATACTTCTAGCAGCAACTCAATTAAATTATATAAAAATTTTACAGTTACTGGTTAAGCATGGAGCAGATGTAAATTGTTCGTATTTGTTTGATGTACCATTATTAGCATCATCAGTAACTAACCATATTTATGGTAGTTTCGAGGCAGCCAAGTATTTACTTACGCATCATAAAACTAATTTGAATAATGATATAGCACTATCTATTAGGACACTCACTAATAATAACCATAATCAAGAGTATATAGAAAATATAAAAAACATAGTGAAATGTGAACTATTATATAATCAATCTGACATCAAAGCATTATACGACTTTTTTAAAAAGTTAAGTCTCGAAGAAAAAAATATTTTTGTTGGGAGACAGATCAATAAATTTAACTCTAGTATAAAATATTTTAAAACAATGAAGAGTTTAAATCAAGAGCTAAAAAAATTATATGAATTTCTTAATTATCAAGGATTAGTTATTCCTGCAGTACAGGATTTGAATAACAAAGTATCTGAATATTATGCTTGTGGTGCTATTAAATTGCAGGCATTAGCAGCGTCAACCATTATAAATAATGATATTAGTTATCATCCTTCCACAAATCAACTGCCTAAAATTTTAATTCCTTATATTGATTTTTTTGCCACAATACGCTGAGCAGTTTCAGGCTTACGGCCATATGACTGACGGTATACTTATCGCACCGTCAGTTTTATCCGGGATTTCTGGCAAAGTTTAGCCAGTTGCATGAACTGACTTGCGGGCCTATCAGTCAATAAGGTCCACTACAGTCTTTTGCTGTGCTCAGAGATTCCCCACGAGAGGTTTTAAGTCTCCGTCGACTCTTTAACGGTAGCCTCTTGATCAATCTCACTCTCATAAAAACGCTCATCGGCATCTCCCACGACATGCTCCATGGTCATCTTGCGCGTCGTGCGATAAGTCGTGATCGGTCCAGAGATAGCATAGCCAGAAAAGCCTAAGAACAGAACCAGTGGAGGGCTTAAGGAGACCACGACAAACAACAAAACTACCAAGAGCACCGTTAAAAAAGAGACATGATGCCGCCACGTTAAATCTTTAAAACTACGGTAACGAAAATTGGAGACCATCAATAGGCCCAACAGCACGGTCACCAATGCGACTGGTACTAAGCAGTATCTCGGGTTAATCTGATAACTCTGACCAGACCAGATGATCCCAGCCAGGGTCGCAGCCGCTGCAGGACAGCATAACCCTTGAAAATAGCGTTTATCGCTCATATTTTCTTGGAGGTTAAACCGTGCCAGCCTTAAGGCTGTCGCTGCTGCATACACAAAAGCAGCTAACCACCCCAGCTTCCCCAAAGCAGAGAGGGTCCACTGATAGGCCACCAATGCCGGCGCAATCCCAAAGGAGATCATATCAGATAGGCTATCATACTGGCCCCCAAAAGGACTCTGCGCATTCATTAAACGCGCCACGCGGCCATCTAAACCATCCCAGATCATGGCAATAAAAATAGCCACAGCGGCTGCCTCAAACTGTTGGTTCATCGCCGCAATGACCGCATAAAAACCTGAGAACAGGCTAGCGGTCGTTAATAAATTGGGCAATAAATAGATCCCACGGCTTCTCATTGGCATATTTGGCGACATCAGTTGACTCTCTCTAAGTCTTCTACTGTAGGGTTCCTACTGCTCATAGCGACAAGGATACCCTAAGTTTGCTGGATCTCAAGCTTTCCAGCGATTTGAGTCAGCAGAATCCGTCGATCTGGGAGTAACTTTCCGGCCAAAAGCTGCTGTGCCAAGGGGTTCTCAACGCTCTGTTGCAATAAGCGCTTTAAAGATCGTGCCCCATACTGCGCATCAAACCCTGCTGAGGCTAAATAGCTGATTAAAGCCTCACTCGCTTCAACCTGATAGCCCTGTGTTGCCAAGCGTTGATAGAGCCGCTGCATCTGCAGCCGTGCAATCTGCTGCAGATGCTCGGCAGCCAGGGGATGAAATACCACTATCTCATCAATCCGATTGATCAATTCAGGACGAAAATAGCGCGCGACCTGCTCTAATACAGCGCTTTTAATGACCGAATACGGAGTCGGTGAGTGTGTCTCTCCTAGCTGCGCTTGGATCACCTCAGCGCCTAAGTTAGAGGTCATCACCACCACGGTATTACGAAAATCGACTGTACGACCTTGGCCATCCGTTAAACGCCCATCATCTAAGATCTGCAGTAGGATATTAAAGACATCACTATGCGCCTTTTCCAATTCATCGAGCAGAAGAACTGCATAGGGGCGACGACGGACTGCTTCGGTTAAATAGCCCCCCGCTTCATATCCCACATAGCCAGGTGGAGCCCCTATCAGACGGGAAACTGAATGTTTCTCCATAAATTCCGACATGTCTAGACGCACCATCGCGTCATCACTCTCAAATAGAAAATTGGCTAATCCCTTACACAGCTCGGTTTTGCCTACACCCGTTGGGCCTAAAAATAGAAACGAGCCGATCGGGCGATTAGGATCGGATAACCCTGCGCGACTGCGACGAATGGCATTGGCCACGGCAGTGACTGCCTCGGATTGTCCAATAATACGTTGATGAATGACCTCCTCCATCCGCAGCAGTTTGGCTCGTTCTCCTTCCAGCATGCGGGCTACTGGGATGCCGGTCCAACGGGACAAGACTTCAGCAATTTCCTGATCAGTCACCCGGTTTCGAAGCAGCTGCATCGGAGCCCCATCTTCTTTGGTGGCATCCACCAAACGTCTCTCCAGTTCGGGGATTTTGCCGTAATGCAGCTCCGACATCCGGGCTAAATCACCTGACCGCCGGGCTTGCTCTAAAGCGGTACGCGCCTGCTCTAGCTCCGTTTTAATCGTTTGGGCACCTGATAATCGCGCTTTTTCCGCTCTCCAGATCTCCTCCAGTTCAGAAAACTCGCGCTCTTTTTGTTGTAGTGACTCGTTGAGCTGTTGTAATCGTTGACGACTGGCCTCATCAGACTCCTTCGTTAACGCTTGCTGCTCTAATTTCAGCTGAATAATCCGCCGCTCCAGACGGTCAAGCGCTTCGGGTTTAGAGTCTATCTGCATACGGATACTGGAGGCGGCTTCATCAATTAAATCGATGGCTTTGTCTGGCAAGTGGCGATCGCTGATATAACGTTGGGAAAGTGACGCAGCGGCTACAATCGCCGGATCGGTGATCTGTACATGATGATGCAGCTCATAGCGCTCCTTTAAACCGCGTAAAATAGCCACCGTATCTTCCACCGACGGTTGAGCAATATAGACCTTTTGAAACCGGCGCTCCAACGCTGGATCTTTTTCAATATATTGACGATACTCAGTTAAAGTCGTCGCGCCGACACAGTGCAGCTCGCCGCGCGCTAAGGCTGGTTTCAACATATTGCCCGCATCCATGGCTCCCTCAGTTTTACCGGCACCGACCACCGTGTGTAACTCATCAATAAATAGGACTACCCGTCCAGCTTCCTTAGTGAGTTCACTGATCACCGCTTTTAAGCGCTCTTCAAACTCACCGCGATACTTGGCACCTGCCACTAGGGCGCCCATGTCGAGTGCGAGTACTCGCCGTCCTTTTAGCCCCTCAGGCACTTCACCGTTGATGATCCGTTGCGCCAATCCTTCAGCAATCGCCGTTTTACCAACCCCTGGATCGCCAATCAATACCGGATTATTTTTGGTGCGCCGTTGTAAGACCTGAATGGTACGGCGGATCTCCTCATCACGACCAATCACCGGATCAAGTTTTCCCTGCTCTGCCTGCGTGGTTAAGTCGACGGTATATTTTTGTAGTGCTTGTCGTTGCTCTTCGGCATTGGCCGACTGCACCGGTGCGCCCCCACGGATCTGCTCAATCGCTGCTGCAATTGTGGCGCTAGTAGCCCCACTCTTCTTCAGTAGATCTTGCAGAACGCCACGCTCTTCCGTAGCAGCCAAGACGAATAGCTCAGAAGCAATAAATTGATCACCCCGCTTCTGCGCCAATTTATCACAGAGATTCAGTAGCCGTATCAGCGCCTGTGAGGGTTGGCAATCTCCCCCAATACCCTGCACTTGCGGCAGCTGCTTTAGCACCTGTTCAACAGCCTGTTGCACTGCCGCCGCATCGATCCCTGCAGCCAGCAGCAGGGGATAAACTGTGCCCCCAGGTTGCTTAAGCAGCACTGAAAAGAGATGTAACGGTTCAATAAACTGCTGTTCATGACCTAATGCCAGCGATTGTGCCTCTGCCAGCGCTGATTGAAACGAGGTAGTCAATCGATCAAAACGCATACGTCCTCCTGAAAGAGCTAAGGGTTGTCAAGGGCAACATGAGGGATAGAAGCGATATTTTCAAGAAAAAATCGCTTACAGAAGCTCTTCGATGACAGCTGAGGAGGTATAATAAAATACTTTTGTTATTTAAGTAAATTTAATTGTTTATTTTAGAAATTAAATATATAGTAATTGTTACTATAGCCCGCCATAAGAGGAGTGATTAGGTTATTGATATTTACATTACCTCATTCTTTGATCGGTATTAACATCACTTGACTACTTTTAAGGCGTCATTGTGCAGAACTTGTAAAGCTGATTACTGATTCAAACCAAAGAAAATCAGTGCTCTGGTTAGATGATCCGCTGCCTTTTACAATGCCTCATTCGAGGGTTTATATGTCTTTTCTTTCAAAAATTAAGCGTTTTTTAATCAGTTTAGAAAACCAAAAGGCTGGATTAACAGAGTAAGTGCAACGGGGCTTCGCCTACACTATTCCGAAGGTTAACCTGTACTCCGTTTTCTAGTAAATTACGTATAACTTCCTCATACCCATAGGTGACAGCCCAGTGTAATGGAGTTTCACCAAACTTATTCTGGCTATTAGCGTTCGCTCCTCGTTCCAGTAAGCTATTGACAACCGCTGCGTGGCCAAAAAAGGCGGCGACTGCTAAAGAGGTTTTACCGTCTTTGTCCGCAATATCAATGTCCATTTTTTTTCTAGTAAGCTATTTAAAATAGCTATATCTCCTTCTTTAGCAGCCCAATGCAGTGGAGATTGCTTTAAATTACTTGTACTATTAATAGTCGCCTCTTTTTTAATTAATTCTATAAAACCATCTTCCTTACTACCTGGCAGCATAGCATTTATAAATTTTTGGTCAATATCCTTTATAAGAATTTACTCTGAACTGAGTAGAAAAAATGGAACAGTCACTTATAATGACTGAGGTTGGTCTTCCTAGCGTTTTGGCTTATCCCTCCATAGGGAACGTTACCCTTTACTTTATATTGACAATAAATTTAATCCCTGGTGATTACAAAAAACGATAGGAAGACCTTCAATCAAAAAGGTTATTTAATACAAATCACGCTCGCCATACGGCCAGTAACGCCGTCACGACGATAGGAGAAAAAATGCTCTCCCTCGGTCAGGGTGCAGCGGTGACCTCCGGAGATCTGCTGAGCAGGGATCCCAGCCGCCTGTAAACGCTGACGTGCCAATTGATACAGATCAGCCCAATAGCCCTCTGCTCGAGCTACAAAAGCGGTTGCCACCTCCGGATGATCCGCCAAAAAAGCGCTACGTACATGCTTATCCACTGCAAAAGCCTGCGGACCAATTGCTGGACCTAACCAAACCAATAACTGCGTGTAAACACTCTGAAAATGCTCCAAAGTTGCTTCAATAATTCCCGCTGCTAATC
>WUUC01182909.1_pt1 | contig 52216 bp, 72 predicted proteins | sample 6278441 | NCBI WGS metagenome assembly WUUC01 (sample SAMN13675441, study PRJNA597444) | soil metagenome | isolation source: soil | place: USA: Washington | collected 2017-10
CGCAGAGATACCCATAACGGACCCGGCCTTTCTGTCGTGTTTTTGTCACCACGCTCATCAGATAGCCGCACACATCACAAATGCACAGCCGACTAAAACAGTGTGCGTCCATCGACGTGCCGCGGCCCTTGATCTCGAAGCGATCCCGCAGCTCCGCCTTCAGCTGTTCCATCCGCTCCCCCTCAAACATCGCAGGACGCAACGGCACATTGTAGTAAATCGTCACGCCCGCAGGCCGCGGCGCATCAGCATCGAACAGCCATCGCCCGCGAATATTTCCCTCTTTGTTGAGACTCTGGCCGCTGGCACTGTTGCCAAAGGTCCAATCGTTCAGGATTAAGCGGCGCAGCGTGCCACCGTCATACAGCTGCCCGTCCTCCATACGAAATCCGTACTGCTGTGCCAGGGCCGCGCCGATCTTGCTCCAGGGCAGGCGTGCGATCAACAGGTTTGCAATGGCATCGTACAGAGGCCGCGCCTCCTCGTTGATGATCGTTCGCAGCACTTCGCCGCTGATAGGATCTCGCACAGGAAGATGCGACAGCGGATAACGGCCTGTGGAGAGACCGAGTTTGACAAGATCCTCTTTGGCCGCCGCCGTCTTATCTCTGAGGGCGTCCATTGGCATCGTCGATTGTGCTGTTCCAAGCAGGGCCTGCATCCGGTAATTGTTCGGGTCCATCAGGCCGCCGCCGTCCGTCAAGCACACCTGCATCCCTTCGAAATACGTCGTCTCAATCACCCAGTGAATGAGCGTGCCGGAGCGTCCGAGTCTGTCGCTGCTGTACGCGACCAGGACATCGAAGCCTTTGCTTTCCCACAGCTCTTGCAGTCGCGCATAAGCCTTGACGCCCTTCTTCTCATACAACTCCAGTAAACGTATGAGATTCGGATCGCTTCTCGAATGCCCTGGCACGCTGAGAACTTCAATCGGCTGATAGTCATGCGCGGCACACCACTCGCGGGCACGCTGCTCCTGATACTCCAGGCTGATTTTGTCGTCGGCGGCCTGCCGCTGAGATGACACGGCCACCCATATAAGCGCGCGTTTTTGCGACTGCATAGAGTGTCCTTATCGGTAACGCGCTTCATGTGCCAGATGCGCCATACGCGCACTCCAAGCCCACAGAGAGCACGAAAGCGTAAAAATAATCGCCATGAGAATCAGGATGTTGCGCCGCGTTGAAATGAGCTTTTGTGCTCCTGGTGCATCCGGGTACTGCTTGGCTTCCGCCGCAAAAATCTCAAACGCAATCAGGCCTGGGATAAAGGCGAAAAAGATCAAAATGCAGGCGATGGCGAACTTGTTTGTAAAGTCTTTCTCTGGACCCGCATAAACAGTCTTTGTCTTGCCGCCGCCGCCGCGAATAGCGGCCAGGCGCTCACGCAGCTTCTCCGCGTCGGGATGATCAGACAGGATGAGCATCGCCTCAGCATCCTCATAGCGCTTCTCAAGAATGGCCTGTTTAATCGGCGCTATATCATCCGATGGCGGCACTGCGTCCACATTGGCAAAGGGATCTGGCACGGCCTTTAATTTCGGCTTTGCTGCGGCAGGCGCGGTTGAAAATGGCGCGCTCGGAAAGGCTGTGTCTTTGGGTGGCGGCGGCGACGATGGCTTGAAGTCGGAGGGGGTGTTTTGAATCACCTTGGCAAGCGCCTTTTTCGCCACTTCGTCAAAGGGATCATTGCGCAGATGATCTTCAAGCAATCGACGTGCCAGGTGCGGCTGCTTCGTCTTCATATAGGTGTCGACTTGCTGTTTATCAGCGGCTGTGATCGGCATGGCTATTCACCCTTCTTAAACAGAACGAGATGGACGTCACAGGCGGCGCAGCCTAACTGTACCGTGTCGAATTGGCCTTGATAGACTGTTGCGTCATGGAGGTGGCATTCGTGAGAGGGACGTGTGGTACATGCGCCGCGATGGGCCGCGAGCTGCGTCTGGACCCAGATAATATGAGAAAAGAGAGTCGGCGTGACGCGATAAGGCGGATCGTCAGACATGAAAACTCCTATTGAGAAGCGGCGGGAGAGCGGCGGGCAGAAATATGGAACATTGAGTATTATCAAGAAAGACTAATTCGTTCAAAAGGACCAAGGAATGAAACTGTAATCCAACCGAGTAAACAGAAAATCTGATCTATAATGTTAAAACTTATTGCAAAAATGAAACGAGCCTAAAATATGGACTTTGAAAAGCTCTTGGCAATTATCCAAAATTTAACGCCCAGTCAGTTTGTGGCCTTAGCTACTGCTGTTAGCCTGGTTGAACGCAATCCCGCTGAGGAGGTCAAAGATCAACTGCTGCTTCTCAGGCGGCAGATCTATGATCCGTTGAGCCAGGATGTAAGCCTCGGCACGAACTGCATCCTGCCCCACTGTAAGGCTAAATAATTGATTGACTGACACGCCCGTATATTCGGCAATGGCCATCAAAGTTTGTATTCTTGGATAGTCACCTTCGCCGTTGATGATATTGGCAATTGTCTGCGTGCTGACTCCGACCTCTTTGGCAAACTTTGTGATGCTCGTTTGCCGCTTATGAATTTCCTCCAACAAAAAAACGCCCAACTTTTGCATCTATCTTGCCACCTGTCTAAATACATGGACACGAATTGACCACATTATAAAGCACATATTGACAGAATTTAAAATTAAAATTAAAATCATCCATATACATTGACGATTTTAAAGGGAAATGGATGGACAGATCAACAGCAGTGTCTATTCGGGCAAGTTCGCCGTATCTCCAGGCCCTTAGAGCACTGGCCAAGCGGCGTAAGACGAAAGTAGCTGATCTTGTGCGCAATGCACTGGACAAGGAGCTTGGTGAAGAGCTGTCTTCATTATCCTCTTTTTTTGAGAATTCCGTCAATGAATTTGGACGGTTATCTGAAAAACTGGATGGTCAATCGTGACTAACTCACAGCGCCTCCAACATGCAAATACTGCTATGCAGCGAAAGGCGCGGCAAGCGGTTCGAGAGAGCGGCGGGTTAACTCTTACAGGTGCAAGCCCTCTGTCCAACGAAGAGTCCAACGACTACGAGGCGCACAACGAACGTATTGCACGCGGGTTCAAGGCGTTCTGCGAGGTGGGAGAGTCTTTATTAGACATTCGCCGTCGGCGGCTGTATCGCGAGGAATACGCAACTTTCGAGGACTATCTCTTACATCGTTGGGATATGAGGCAGTCCCGCGCTTATCAGTTGATGGATGCCGCTACCACCATCGACAATTTGAAAAGTTCCACAATTGTGGAACTTCCTGCAAACGAAGCGCAAGCCCGCCCACTCGCCTCCTTAGAGCCAGAGGTGCAAGTCATTCTCTGGGACGTGGTACAGCAGACTGCCCCGAACGGCAAGGTCACAGCCGAGCACGTCAAAAGCGTTGTCTCTGTTCTCCGCGAAGTCACGGCCACAGGCGCAATTGACGATGGCACAGGCGAGTCCATCCCAGTGTCAGCGGCCACACTGACGCACGTCAAGGCGGCTGTTGTCGAAGAGACCTACGAACGCTTGCAGCGTCAATCGGCTTATATCAATGAGAAGCAGTCCCGTAAGCAACAGGGCAAACAGGAGCGTGAAATCGCTCGGAGCGCCATCCCTGTCACCCTCAGCGGCCCTCTGTGGCAGTTGTTCTCTGGCGATCTTCGTGAGCAGATGACGCGCCTGGATGCCAACAGCATCGACGCGATTATCACCGATCCTCCGTATCCCGCCGAATACCTGCCGCTCTATGGTGCGCTGGCACAGGAGGCCGCACGGGTGTTGAAGCCCGGTGCGTCGCTGTTGGTCATGTGTGGGCAGTCGTATCTGCCGCAGATCATGTCTCTGATGGAGACATGCCTCACCTATCACTGGACACTGGCCTACATGACACCGGGCGGTCAATCGCCGCAGATCTGGCCGCGCAAGGTCAACACCTTCTGGAAGCCGATCCTCTGGTATGTGAAGGGTGACTACGCAGGCGATTGGCATGGTGATGTGATCAAGAGTGAGCGCAACGAGAAGGATGCGCATCACTGGCAGCAAAGCATCAGCGGCATGTCAGAAATGGTGCACAAGTTCACCCTGCCAGATCAGCTCATCCTTGATCCCTTCTGCGGCAGCGGCACCACGGGCGTGGCGTGCGTCACGCAGGCGAGACGCTTCATTGGCATCGACATTGACGAGAGTGCGCTGCAATCGGCACGGGAGCGACTGACTCATGGTTGATCGCCTGGTAAGTCCTGAGCGCACGCACTGGCGCGATCAAGCGTTGTCCGAGCGGCATCGTCAGTGGGGCTTCGATGCGCCTGCCGTCGATATCGACTTCCTCATGATCGAGTACGACCGCGAAAAGCCCTGTGCACTCGTGGAATACAAGGCCTATCAAGGACGCGCGATCAATCTGGAGAGTTCAGGCGTACGGACGGTGAACACGCTGGCCGAGATGTGCAAGCTGCCGTTTTTTGTGGTGGCGTATCACCCATCGAATTTTGGGAGCTTCGTCAAGCCGATGAACGCCTGGGCTGTGAAGTGGCTCAAGGAGCGCGCTGTGATGACAGAGGCGCAGTATGTGACGTTTTTGTATCGCCTTCGTGGTGCAGTTGTGCCAGAGAAGATTTTACGCCTGTGCAATCGCACATGGCCTATCGGAGGGAGGTGAGGCCTTATCGCAGATCAGTTTGTTCCACCATCGAAAACAGCCATCGCTGAGTGAATTTCGACAGACGCCCAGCAGACGGCCATTCAAAGGACAGTATATCACATGTACGCAATTCACCGCCCCAATCGCCGCTATCGGCAGCTTGCCAAGGTCATCGGCTACATCCTCCACGATCGCCGCCTGACGTCGTTGGCGATTCCCGTCGCCATGAATGCGGAGCTGAAAGAGCTTCAGGCCGCCCGCTATGCCGCTAACACGTACTCCAACAAGCCTGATCCCGAATGGATCGGCGCTTCTTCTGAGGTGACGCATGACTAAGTCCACCGAACTCATCACCTGCGCTGAGTTGGACGCCATGTCCGACACGGATTTTCTGTCTCTGTTTGCGGGAGGCTCTGCGTTTGCGGGTCTCATCGTGTCGTTGGGACAGGCCGCGCCTGACCGTCCCGCCTGTCCTGTGTGCGGCAATTGGGACATCGATTGTGTGTGTGCTGACCAGAAGGAGCGTGCGTCGTGATCGACATCAAAACGTTGAAGCAGAACATGGAAGGCCGCACGGACGGCGAAGACGCTGAGCTGGCGGCGCTGTTGAATGACGGGTGGGAGATTGTGCCGTCCATGAGCACGACGACCAGTGTCGAGTCGACCTATGGCGACAACGATCAGTTTCACTCGTCGTCCCTGCTTCGTCTTGTGACACTGAAGCGTGAGACGCCTCAGATTGAAGAGAAGCGCACGACGGGAATCTTCACGCCCTGGGTCAAAGATCCTGTGAGTGATATGCCGCAATCAACCTCCCTTCCTGCTGATGTCATTGACGCATATCTGCGCGCTGATAACGCTGCAACTTGGCAGGATGTTGGCCTGATTCTCTTCCCTGTCCTTTACAAGATCGTCACAGGCGAAACACATCCTCGTGATCTTGGAGATGAATACAATCGCACGCCGCATCTTCCCGCTGATGTGCTCACGGCCTATCACGCGCTTAACACTCTCATGGATACACCCTGGGGGCCGGTGAGCTTGCTTGACCGGATTGTTGACTTGAAAGACGCGATTGCGAAGTATGCACCTGCCACAGGAGATGCCTCGTGATCGTCACGCTGCCGGATTACACCTCTCTGTCCATCGACGACCTGAAGGCGCTGCGCAACCGCATGCGCACCCGTCTCAGCATCAATGCCAATCCCGCGCGTTTTGTGCGGCTCGATCTCAATTTGCTGCCCGTTTACACACAGATCTTAGAGGCGGTCGAGGCTGAACTCGTCCGCCGCACAGGAGACAACTCATGACAGACGAACTCAGCCTCGACCAGATGGCGGCCCGTTTCTCACCGATGGCCACACTGTACCGCAAGAAGGCCCAGGTCATGGGTCTGCTCGATCCCGTGAAGAAGTCCGGCACGGACGCGACCAAGGGCTTCAGCTATATGACGGCCTCGGCTCTCAAGCATGCCGTGCGTGAGGCGATGGCGCAGGTGGGATTGTCGTTGTCCGTCAGTCTTCAGACGATGGATGTGGAGACGACCGACAAGGGCCGCCGCACCATTGCCCGCTTCGCCTTTTCGATCTGTGATGGCGAAACAGGCGCATCAGAGACGAGTGAATGGATTGGCATTGGCAGCGATGCCTACAGCGATGACAAAGGCTTTAACAAGGCCTCCACGTCGGCCATGAAGTATTTCCTGGCGGCCACGTTCCTCGTGTCTGCTGAGGACAGCGGCCAGGATCAGCCGTCGAGCAAGCAGCGGGACGCGCGCACTCAGACGCCGAGCCCGAAGGCGCACGCGCCTGAAACAGCCCGCACCGCTTCAGCACAGGCCGCACCTCAAACGCCTGCCGCCGCACCCTCCGCAGATGTGACGCTGTCCTCAACGGACAAGGACAAGTGGCCGAAGTTCCTGGCCTGGGCCAAAGACAAATTCAAGTATGACGAGCGTGTCGTCTGCGAGGCCTTGAGTGGCTATCTGGGCAAAGACGGCCACTACAGCGGCAGCCGCGATCTGGCGATGGGCTGTCTGCTGGCGATGTTCTCCGGCTATGACGCGGAGATCATCGAAGACACGGGCGCACGCCTGAAACTGCCGGACGCCGTGATTCAAGAGGCGGCCCTGATCCGCAATCCCGCTGCGATGGAGAAGGCGTAACTCATGACACACGGAGTCTTTAGCCGCCTGGATCTGATCGACCTCGTGTCGCATCTGGGTCCGCACCCGTTCGAGCCGCGGAACACCTGCGCCGTCTCGCCTCTCGTGGCGGCGCATCATGCCGCTGACACCGCCTATGACGCGTGGCAGGACGCCATGCGTCACCAGACTCATGCCGAAGCGCGTGCCAATCGTGTGCAGTCCCTGTCGAATGGCACGGTGCGGCATCTCTGCCGTGTGGCCGCCATGAATGAGGCCGCACGATTGGCCCGCTATGCCGTGAATGCGCGGCGCTCTGATCATTTCATGGCTGTGCTGCATGTGGCACAGCTGAAGCGGGAGGCCGCGTCCTCATGACAACGTCCGTCTCTGCTTCGCCTGTGGATATGGCGCTCGTGGCCCTCTTGCGTGCGTGCGCCACACACTACAACACCCTGCCATGCGCGGTGCGGATCGCCTATGGCAGCCGCGACCATGACAGCTTCGACTGTGGCCTGTGGCAGCGCTATCTGGACACGTTGCAATCCGCACTGTTCGAAGCGTCGCCGCTGGTCCTGCCAGCCTGCGTTCTGGAAGCGTACTTGAACGTTCTCATTGCCCAGTGCGAGGTGCGCTCATGAGTACCACACTGGACTTTCAACTCCGTGAGGCCTTGCCGCATTTGAGCAAGAATGCGCGGCTCAATGTTCTTGTGGCGCTGATCCTGCACGCGAATATCCGCAATCGCTGTTACCCATCCCTGGATTGGCTGTGTGTCGAAACAGGCTTTGGGATCGAGGCTGTCAACAAGGCGAAGTCCTGGCTGATCGACGTCGGCGCGATTGAACGCGTGCCGTATGCGCAGCGTGTCGGCAGAGAGAAGGCGCTACCGCCGCGTCAGACTGTCTATCAGCTCACCGGGATCATGACGATCGAGGGCAAAACATACGCCTATCTCTACGATCCGACACGCACTGACTCAGCAGTCAATCCTTCGGTATCCGAAACTTCGGATACCGAAGGCAAAGTCTTTCCATCTATAAAGAACGTCCATAAAACAAGAAAAGAGTCTGCGGCCTCTATCGAGGACCGCGCACACGCCGCGGCACCTGCTGATGAAACAGCCTCCGTCAAAGCACATGAAACAGGATCTGACGTTACTGCACCCTCATCCCTCAGTGCCGCGGCGTCCCTTCTCCCAACGCCGCCGCGGGCGCGATCTGCCGCACAGCTGGCCAATGACGCGCTTGTGGAGGCGCTGCGGCAGGCCTACTTTACGGCCCGCAAACTGCCTGTGCAGGAATTGGGACGCACAGACTACGGCAACTATCAGAAGCGCGCCAAAGAACTCATCGATGGCGGCATCGCGGCAGATCAGTTCCAGGCGTATATCGAATACTGGCACAAGGCCGCTGTCAACGGCGGCTGGACCCTGACCTTGAACAGCCTGACCAGCGGAGGCCGCATGGCCGATTACAAGGCGTTTGCCGCGCGTGGGCAGACGTCCAGTGCGCCGCGTGCTTATGACCGCAAGCAAGACCCGGCCTATGCGCCACTTCTCCAGGGAGGATCAAAGAAATGACAGACAGCACACACACCAGCGCGCTGCCGCCGTTCAGCACGGAAGCCGAGGAGTATGTCATCGGTTCTGTGCTGACCAGCGGGCCAGTCGTGTTTCCGTCCTTGCGGGATATTCTGTCGCCGCGTCACTTCTTTAAGCTGCATCACCGTATCTTCTGGCAAGCCTTTGATCGGATGGCAGAACGCGGCGCTCTCACGGAGGGCGGCATGACTTTCGTGATCGAAGAACTGAGAGCGATGGGTGAGTTCGATGAGTCGGGACAGGATGCAAGGAAGATCAGTTTTGGTGACATGATCCGTCTCATTGGCGTTGTCGGAAACTCTCACGATGCCGCACCGTTTGCACGGCACGTCCACAAGCTGTCACTGCGGCGCGAGATGCTGGCCGCGGCGGACACGATCCGTCAGGACGCACTGAACGAAAACATGAGCGTTGAGTCGGGGCTGGCGCGGCTGGACCGCAGTGCCGTCGAGCTTCAGCGCGAGAACGGCCTCGCCAATGCCTCGCTCGTCAATATGGACGCCTTCACCTCCGATCTCCTGGAGATGACGGTCGAGAATGAGGCGCGCTTCAAAGCCAATCCGAACTATGTCGTCGGCATCCGTACAGGCCTCAGCGATCTGGACTTGATGCTCGACGGCCTCCAGCCAGGGATCACCACGCTGGCCGCGGCGACGGGATTGGGCAAGACCGGGCTTGCGCTTCAGATTGCGCGCTATGCCGCACAGTTCGGCATTCTGCGCAGCGGCACCGCACCCGCCAAGGTCCACTTCTTTTCAGGCGAAATGACACAGCGCATGCTCGGCGTGCGCATGCTGTCGTCAATGACAGGCGTTCCAGGCCGCCATATCCAGCGCGGCAGCTATGACGCACGGCAAAAGGGGCTGATTGAAGATGCCCTTGTCGAGTTGGATCGCAACACCATGCTGACGCTTGAGCCAGGCGCGCGCGTGAACACGGCGCAGCTCCGTCAGCGCGTGCGCTCGATGGTCATGGACAACGCGCTCGATTTGCTCGTGCTGGACGGCCTCTTGCAGATTGAGGCTGTGCGCGTTGACCCGCGTGACAGCCTCCAGCGTCAGTCCTATGTCAAGCAGCAGCGCCGCGATCTCATTGAGGAGATCATGAATGAACTCGAATCCCTGACGCTGACCTACAAAATCCCAATCTTGATGACGCATCAGATCAGCCGCGCACCGTCAGGCCGCGCGGACAAGCGGCCTGTGATCACCGATCTGGCGGAGGCCTCGTTCGTGGATCACAAGAGTTCCGTCATCCTGTTCCTCTACAGAGACGGCTACTACACGCGCAACGCACTCGACAACTCGGCAGAGATTATCTGCCAGAAAAATCGTTTCGGCGGTGATGGCACCGTCAAAACGATTTACGACGCGCAGTACACGCGCTTTCTCGATACCGAACGCTTTGATTTCGGAGATGTCATATGAAGCACTCTCTCAGCAAGCATCCCGGCGGCTATATCTGCCAGCGCTGTGGCAATGTCTACACGACCAAGGCGATTGCGTCAGATGTCGACTGTGTTCGCCCGCGCATTGATGTTAAAGGCCATGACACCAGAGGCCGCGCCTGCACCGTGTGCTATGAGCCCGTCCTGATCCTGCGCGTCGAAGTTGGCACACTGAGTGCGGTGATTTTCACGACACCGTACACACCCGATATCGCCATCAGCCTGAAGGACTATCGCCGGATTAAGCCGCTGCTTCATAAGCAGACCAAGATCGTAGGAGACGACTCATGATTGACACGATTTCGCCTGACATCCAGGCTTCGTTTGACTTCGTGCGCGATCGTCACCTCGCGCAGTCGCCTGTCAATTACGAGGTCCTCCGCACGGTCTCGGACTGGCGCGCCGCTGCGACCATCGAAATCAGCGTTGCCAACGGCATCATGCGCTGGATTGCACAGCAGCCTGACAGCGTGCGGCGCGCACTCGTGGCGGACCTGTTCGCCTCTCGCGTCGAAATCGCCACCTGGGAGGCATTTAAGGCGCGTTTGTGGATTGCCATGGACGCAGCGGCCTGGGTGCGTCGTTGGGACTGCTGGACCCATGAATCGGACCTGTGGCAGGCGGCGCTTGGCTATGTGTACCACACCTTCGCTCTCTACTTTTATCCGTCCGAATGGAGCTAATCATGGGCTTTCAGTTCAAACCAGAGCTTGTAGACAAGATCAAAAAGGGTCTCAAGACCCAGACGCGCCGCCCCGACAAAGAAGGCGACACTGCGGACACATGGGTGACGACGATTTACCGCAATGGCCGCAAGCTGTGGAAGATTGGACAGACATATGCCATTCAACCGGGGCGCGGCAAACGCGGCGTTGGATTCCTGACAATCAAAAACATCCGTAATGAGGATGTGCGCTATATCAGCCAGACCGATGCTGTTGCTGAGGGCTTCAATGACCGCATCGGGTTCTTGCAGGTGTGGTGTGGGTTCTATGATCCGGCTGTCACTATCGAGGATTTTGGTAAACGCGGGTGGGATGTTGCCATTGATACAGGCGGCGGTGCTGTTCACCGCTGGTATCACCTCGATGAACAGGGAGTGATTAACGCGCTGCTGCTTCGCTCTAACGATCTTTACCGCGCTCACGTCATCGACTTCAAACTCGTGAAGCCCGAGGCGGTGGTCTCATGAATGACGCCGCTGTCTGGATTGCGCGCCTGTCGTGCGGCTGTGCGATTGATGCCTGTGAAGAGGGTGCGGATCACGATGAGCTTGCGATGTGCCTGTATCACTGGACAGGCAACGGATACACCGTTGAACGTATCGATGGCGGCCTGCCCATCGCCCTGGACTGCGCCGCCTGCCGCGAACAAAGCCCGCGTGCTACACAAAGGATGTTCTTATGAGCGATGGTGATCCTATTCCCTGGAAGGAGGCCGCAAGCGCGGCCTCGGCTTTTACCAAGCTGATCCAGGACGTGACCCCGGTGTATCTCGCCGGGTCACTTCTCCGGCGCAAGTCTGAAGTGGGCGATATTGAGATCGTCGTTCGCCCGTCCAATCACGCGGCCCTCATGACGCGCCTGGGCACACTCGTCATCGATGGTGTGTGTCAGAAGGCGATGTACTCCAATGGCACGCCGCGTTGGGGAGATCGCTACGTGGGTCTCATGTTCCGTGAGATGCGCGTGGAGGTCTTCATCACCACGCCTGACAACTTCGGCTATATCCACTGGTTGCGGACAGGCCCTGCCGATGGCAACGCGTATGTCATGAAGCAGTTGAGTTCATGGCCCGTGCGCTTTGATGAGGGCTATGCGCGGCTGGCAACTTATGAGAACGGACTGACACATCTGGGAAGTCGGCTCCGTGTGCCCGATGTGGAGACGATGTTCAAGCTCCTGGGCATGGAGATGCTCAAGCCGTGGGAGCGCACAGAGGCGGCATATGCCCGCTTTCTCAAGCGGCAGCGCCCAAGCCAGGAGTTTCTCAACTCCCTCGTGATCGTCGATACGACGCCCGTTCAAGTGAGGCTGTTCTAATGGATACACCACAACACGATTACAGCGCGTTTGGTGATCAGCCGTTCACCTCGCCCCTGAATGAAGAACAGCTCCTCATGAAGGTGGCAGAGCTTGAGGGCAAGCTTCATGCTCGCGATGAGGCGATCAAGGCGGCCCGGACGCGCAATCAGTTTCTCGTGGATCTGCTCGAAGCAGTGAAAGATCTGATCACGGCCAAGTCTACTGACACAGAGGCGGCAGCGCTGATGACAGCGGCCTTCAATGTGGCGGATCTCCGCAAAGAGGATGACTGGCCTGCCCATTCCTATGATCTGGTGGATCGTCTGTGGAAGATCATGGACAAGATGCCGCGGCATGGAGCCAAGCACAGCATGGACGCCTTCCTGAGTGCAGGGCACGAGTATGGCATTGCGCTGCATGAGTCCGCCGTCGATCACCATCAGCATCCTGACGACGTGGCCGATAAATTTATGCTTCTGATGCTCACGGCGATGCGGGCCGCCGCTCGGCAGCATGTGACCCTCAGCCATCTGGAGTTTGCCGCGCGCCGCGTTGAGAAGAAGGAGGTGTAACGATGCCCAATAAGAGTCAATACATCCGCCGCGGCGCATACTGCCTCACACGCAAGCAGTACAACACGCTTTGTCTTCTACGAGAGGCCAAGGGGACGGATCAGCCGTTTGTGATCCTGGAGATCAAGACTCCCTACGACGAGCGGTCTGTCCAGATCATGCAGGAGAAGGACTGGGTTGTTCAAAGCACGAAGGTCTTTCCAGGGAAACGGTGTTTTACCATCACAGGCCGCGCCCTGAAGGTTCTCCAGGCGCTTGAGGTGCCGCCGCCTCGTAAAAACAAGAGCGGCGATCTCTGCGCGACATGCGGCAAACAGCCTCGTTACATCAGTCCTGCGGGCCGCAAGACGCCGTACTGCCGCGCCTGCCAGAACAGCCACAATCGACGGTACTACGCTGAGCGCGGCTACACCTACAGCGCCGATCTGCCGTGTTCGCGGTGCAAGTCAGCGCCGCGTGTCATCAAGGATGGTGAGGTGATTTCAGCGTACTGCACCAGCTGCCGCCGCGTGACAAACAGAACACGCAAACAGCGATTCCTCGTGAGGTCTCTGGAGAATAAGGCCCGCGGCAATCTCTCCATGTGCCCGCGCTGCGGCTTGCAGCCCATTCACATCACACCGTCTCATGCCTATGGCATCTGCCGCATTTGCTACAACGCTGACAAGCGCCGCTATATGCGCAAGGCGATCGTTCGCAGGGTTCAAGCGCGAATGAAATCGAAGTCCTAAACGCATGAGGGCCAAACGAGTGAACGCCTGGCCCTCTATCGATCACCACTCTGACGCGATTATCGATACACCGGAGTATACACCAATGAGCGATAGCATTCAGCAGCACATCGACAATATCCAACAGCAGGTGCAGGTGGCCGAAGCGGGCTACGAAGCCTTTCGCAGTATGTTTGCCAAGACGAATCGTCCTCCCGCGCGCCGCGCCTATGTGTCACGCTTGGGCATCCTGCGCGCCGCGTTGATGATCATCATGATTGCCGGGTCGATCGTCTCAGCCAGTCACACGATGCCGACGTTCATGGGCGACAGCGTCACGATCATTTCGCTGGCCGTTGGGCTTGCGGCGTTCTTCATGTCAGAGGTGGCCCTCGCTGCCTTCGCCTATGTCGGCGTGATGCGCCATTACCGTGAGACACAGCAAGAGCCGCAGAGCCTTAAGACACTTGTGGCACTCGGCGTCATCGTTCCGCTTGTCGTGATGGCCGCGGCGAACATCAGCCATGAATTTAAGATCAACGGCGTGATCCTCCCGGACTTCATTCGCACGGTGATCATTCTGGCAGTCAGCCTCAGCGCGCCGTTCATGTCCTACATCTCAGGCGAGGTCTTCGCCATGTTCGAGGTCATCGATCGTGTGGATCAGGAAAAGCACGACGCGATGTTTACGGAACAGATTGAAAAGTGGGAGGATAAATGCCGCGCCGCATGGGGCCGCGAGAGGGGCAACTATGGCGGCAAGATCCGCATTGAGGCCGTTCCAGTACCTTCCATTCCATTCCATTCCAACGCTTCCAATGGAATTCCAGTGGAAGACGCGGAAGAAACTGTCCAATACATTCCAGCGCGGACTTCCATTGGACACAAGAAGAAGCCGATGACCAGCGATGATGTCCGCCGCTTTTTCCAGTCCAATCCCGATGAACTCGACGGCAATGGGGTGGAGATCGCCACGCGCATCAATGCTGGAAAATCCACCGTCTATGCAGTGATGGCCGAATTGAAGAAGGCCAGAGGCTCACAGGGATGATAATGCCTCAGCTTGAGTTGCCTCTGACCTACACCACGAAGACGGGCAAGCCTGACAAGCATCGCGGCGTCCCGGCCTATGACCGCGGCAATGTCCGTCTCGGAGCCTGGACGCGCGCGGTCCGGGCCTATGCCACACGACTGATCGAATATGGCTATCTGTCCGAGGATGCTCGGACGTACGGCCTGGAGAGACGACTGCGGCAGATGGGCTATGACGATGCCCTTCATTGCGGTCCGTGGCGCGTGGAGTTGTTGTATATCGGAAGCGGGCAGCCGCACTTTCGCGTCTACTGGCGCGGGCGCGTGTTTGGTGTGGCGGGCATTTACACCAGTCATGCGGATCTGGCCGCGAGTCGGAACATGGACACAGTGCGGCGGATGTTGGCCGCATATCTCGTCTTCTGGCAGTGGCGGCCTGAGTGCGTGACGCTCATCCGTCAGGGGGCCCGCACATGCCTGGAGGCCAACACCGATCATCAATATCGCCTGTTTCATGCGCCAACGAGACAGGCCCGCACAACACGCTACGATGCTCTTAGAGACCGGGAGGCGGTATGAGAATGCTCACCATCAAAGGCACGTTGTACGCCCTGCGGCCTGATGGCCTGTATATGTCCGTTGTCTTCGTGCCTGTTCCGGGCGGCGCGATGATGAAGGTCGGACTGCCGCAAACACTCGAACAGATCCTGGGCAGGACGGAAGAGGGCGAATGTGACGCCGCGGCGTTGAAGGGCGCGGCGCTCTTGAAGCAGTGGGACGAGGAGGTGGATCATGACTAAGCTGCCGCCTCACGATCTCCTCGTTGCTCAGACTCATGTTTTGTATCAGCGCGCCGCCATGATCGATGATGACGTGGCGGCACTGCGGCAGGCGGGATTGAAAGAGGCCGCGGACGATCGCGGCATCAATCGGGATGCCGCTGTGTCGGACTTCTGGCAGGCCTTCAAGAAAATGGCTGACGCTGACCCAACGATCTGGGAGAGGCTGAGCGAGGCAGCCGATCTTCATATATGGAATTATGTGACGCAAGGGAATCCAAAGACACATACTACTCAAGAGGACATGGACAATCGCCCACGCGATCGGTCGATTGAGGCGGAACAATGAGCAATCGAGCGCCTGTGTGGTGGCAGCCTGTCATGGCTTTGTTCAAGGCGCACTTGCCTTACGAAGCCGCTGAGTGGGATCTCTTTCGGGATTTTGTGGCAAGTGCTGTTCGTGTTGATCTTCTGTCCTATGACATGACAACGACCGAGGCAGGGCTCAAAATCCTCGATATGTGGGCCGCGTTGATTGAAGAAATCAAGAAGCCTCAGCCAGATATCGCGGCTCTTATCAAGAGAGCAGAAGACTATCCGTTGAGACAGGAGGACCGCGATGGACAATGACACCTTTATTCGTGTGTTCGTTCTGGCCACGGTGATCGCCTCCGTCACACCGTTCGCGGCCTTGCTGTTGTTTATGCTCTGGCAGGACAGGAAGGCGCGCCGCAAGCGCAAGTCGAAGACAGCCTCGACACGGAAGAATCTATGAGAAAAGATCGATGTGACGTCCGCCGCTGGAAGATGATCATCAATCGCGGCATGTTCGAGAAAGCGTTTCTGACCCTGTATACCATTCAGCTTGAATGGAAGATGCGGCGTCTCATGCGCCGGGCGATCCGAGCGCGATATGCACGACAGGTCTCAGATCTGTTGAAGGATCTGCCGCCGCAGGACAAAGGCGCAATCCTCCTCGCGCAATGGGCGGCTGAATCACAAGGCAAATAAAAAAGACGCGTCCCATATGGGGGAGGCCGCGTCTTAGAAGGAAGGTGCTCTCATGCGGTTGCGTCGTATGGGATCACAGTATCAGATCCTTCTGTTCCAATTCGTCAGCAAACAAAAACGGCCCCTTATTGAGGGGCCGTTGTGCTGTGTGAAGGATATGTTAGCTCTCGCGATTGGGAGGCCGATTCTTCCAGGTCAGATCGGAGTCCGCGGGCGGCGTCGCCGTTTTGGAGGCCGCTTTGACGACGTAAGGCACATCATCGCCCAACTCGTCAAAGATCTCCTCCAGATTGCCGCCCAACCGCACAAACTGTTTGATGAGTTCCTTCAGGGCGTTTCGGAGGAACTGCGGCGACCACTTGTAAATCTGTTCGCCAAGCGTCAGAAAGCCGCTGTCTGCCTTCTTCGTTTCAAGCCATTTGTTCGCCAGAGCCAGCGTTGTGCCTGACAGGACAATCAGTCCGGCCAGAGCCGCGAGGTATTTGATAGCCCACGGCTCGTCGGGATCAGGCGGCGTCTCCGTCGTGCCCGTGTTGATCACCACGCCGCCCGGCTGTGCAATGACAACAGGCGCGTCAGCAGTGGCCTCAGCAGTCGATACGGTGTCAGGCTCAGCGGTAACGTCCTGCGCGGCCAGCGGCAGGGCCCACAGGCACAACAGGACAAGGGCCAGGATGCTACTCAGTTTCATGCGTGACAGGTGTTTCATGAGGCAATTCTCCGATGGTGTGTTTTAGAACGATAGGCTCCAAGACTTTCATGAGGCGCGTTTCCGCCGCCTGAAAGTCTGTAATGAGCTGCGTGAGGCGGCTGTTGATTTCGCCATCTTTGGTCTGGACGGCAACCACGAGGGCCGCCACCTGAACGCCGACGTTTGTCATGGCGACAACGATCGGCCCGAATTGCTCATTCATCGTGCCTTCAATGTCAGTCTGAATGTTGGTCTGAAGGCTGGACGTGGTCTCATGAATGGCATGCAGTTCTGTTTTCATGCCTGGGATCTGGACGGCCACCTCGTCCATTGAAATCGTGGCATTGCGCACAATCTTGCTGTGTTCGTTCAGCATCGCGATCATGCCGCGCAGCTCTGCCGCGTTCTCGCCTGCCGCTCGCGTGCTGTCACGCGTCACGGCAACCATTTCGCGCTGTACATCGACACTCCGACTGGCAATCTCTGTGAGTGTCACAAGGGATTTGGCCTGCGACTCCTCTGTGACCAGATCGCCATCAGCACGCTTCTTTTCTGTGTACGATCGCGTCTTGCTGCGTTCCCGCATGCCATATGCAATCGCACCGACAAACGCTGTCAGCAGAGATCCAAGGAGGCCATAGAAGGCTTGTGGCTCAATGTACATCGGTCCCTCTCCAGGGCTAGGCGGGCGGCTTAGCTCATAAGCGTCCCTTTCGATTGATAGTCTGTCTCTCTGTCATGATCAGACTATCAGAGGCCGAGGCCGCAAAACGTCAGCGGCTTATTCAGCGCGGCGCTGGCCGATTTTGCTGTAGGCAATCACGGCCAACAGCGACAGGAAATCCTTGACCTGCTGCAGCGTGGCCGCGTCCATTGCGGCCTTGATTCGCTGATAGGCCACAAGCTGCTTTGGACTGTCGTCAATCACGGCCAGACCCGCCGCCGTCATCTGGGCCAGCGTGCCCGATGACCGCACAACATCGAGGATCGCGCCAATGGCACCGCGTCCCAGATCCTCTGTGCTGTCGAGGTCCAACTGATTCCACAACGTCAGTCCGTTGGGCACAGGTGTACCTGTCGCAAAGGCTGCCTGCAAATCAATCGTTCCGAGACCGTCATTCAGCGGGATCACGGCTTCAGCCAACCGCACGTCGCTCGGCGTGCCGCTGTTGCGCACATACGCCTGAACGAAGCGCGTTGTGAGGCTGTTGGCCTCATTTTTGAGGATCAGATATTCAATCGGCATTTAAGGAAACTCCACGATACACGTCACATCGAGGGTGACGCCGGATGTGTTTTTAAAGGTCGTGTTGGTGTTCGTGTTGACCCCGGCCCCGTCATCAAAGCGCACGGCCATATCGCGTGTACCGCCAGACCAGCGACCAACAGTGGTCGGCTCGCCGTAGGTGGACAGCACGCCGTAGAGATCGAATATGCCGTCTGCTGTGGGTGAGGCCGCGCTCCATGTCGGGTTAAACAGCGCAAATGCGCCATTCGCGTAGGGCGGGCTTGAGATGTCCGTGCCCCATTCGATATAGGCCGTGTTGCTGGCTGAATCGCTTGTCGTCAGCACAAGGTGATATTGCGTGCTGGCTGTGTTTGTGGGCGGCGTGGACCACGTAAATCGGATCAGGGTGTAGCCCGTCGTCACAGTCGATGCCGCCACTGTTGCGGCGGTGCCGTTGGTGATCACGGCATTCGGGAAGCCGCTGCTGTCGCTGTACACCGCAAGCGTCAGAGTGCCGCTCAGCGTGCCCGTGCGCTTTAAGAGCAGGTCCACGTAGCTCAGGGTCGTCGTGCTGCTGTGACTGAATCCCTGAGCCAATCCATTGTTGACGACCACAGCGCTCGTGGTGATCGAGCAGCGAATATCCCCCGCGTTGGTGGTGGCCCATGTTCCAGGGAATGACGCCGCGCCGCTGTCCGCTTTTGACGCAAAGGCATAGGATGATGCCGCACTGCCATCGAGCACATATCGATTATTCGTGCCCTGGAACGCATCGCACTCCCAGACAATCCAGTACGACGTGGCGGCGTCCAGAAATGGCCCGCCCGTGATGTTGATGGTATTCGTCGCATTGGATGTGATCGCAATCGACTGCGACCAGAGGATGGTTGTCGAAGGCTTGCCCGTGCCGTCATCGAGACGGACGGACACCGTGGCGTTGCCCGTTGGCGAGCCGCCACTGGTACGCGTCTGGAAGGTGATCTGCGACAGGCGTCCCGCTGTGATCTGGATTTCCTGTGCCTGGCGGAAGTCCGTGCCGCCCGCATCTCCGAGCGCATAGCCTGTGCCGCCCACGGCGTTGGGCGTGGTTGTGCCGCCTGCGCCGCTCTGTCCCTTGAGTTGGGACGAACTGTCCTGTGCGCCGCCGCTTGTTTCAATGACGGCGGTATCAATGGTGTTCACGGCGGCCCGCGGCAGGCGCAGTCGTGCGGCGGGGTCACTGTGGTGAACGAGGGTCGTTGTGGCATTGGCCGCAAGAGACTCACGCTTCATGTACTGTGCGGGCCTTGGATTGACCATGACCAGAGTGGCCGCAATCGCCCATCCCAATTCGAGGCCGCAGACCTGGCCACCGCCTGCTGACACAGTGGGCGGCGTCTGCGTCATGCCGCCTGCCGTGGTGGACGCGTAGACCGCTGCGCCTGGTGTCAGGCCGCTGAAGCCTGTCAGAATCCCGCTGGTAATGACGAGGCCCAGGGTGTTGATCGCGCCTGTGCCAGCGTCGAGGACAAAGCCGCACCGTGTGCCCACCAGCGGCGTGAGGCTGTCGGTGTCGATTTTCTTCCATTTGTTTGTGGACTCATCCAAATACACAGCATTGCGCACGGCCATGCTGCCTTCGCCCCAGGTGGCAAAGACGATCTGCACCGGGTACTGTTCCGAAGCATTGCCTGATCCGTCATAGCCGATGAAGGCGTAGGGTGTGCCGGATGCCAGCTTGCTGGGTCCCACAATGCCCACGGGAATGTCTTCCGGATGCATCATGCGAAATGACGGCGGGGCGTCACTGCCAATGGTCGGGCCTGCAAAGAGCATGTTGGCGGCCTGATCACTGAACGATGTGCCTGTCGTCTCAACCCAGACCGCCGCGCCGACTGTGGCATCTGTCAGGACATACTCTTTATCAGTTGTGGTGTTGATCCAGCGTGAGCCGACCGCATAGCCATCGCCACTGTCATCATTGATCGTTGGCGCGGCAGCCGCAACATGCAGCACGTCATTCGCCAGCTTCGGAATCGTGACGGCCTCGTCTGCCAGATCAATCTCGAATGCAGCATCCGGTGCCACGCTCACGTCTGTGATGTCGATCGTGCTGTCGGGTGAGGTGAGCGCGACACTTTCAATGGCTGTTGAGAGCGAGGGCACGTTGATGAACTGCCGCACGTCCAGATCTTTTGAGCGGCCCGCGATGGTCGTCTGACCATACTCCAGCACATAGGCCTTAATCGGCGCAATGAGGTCACCTGTCGGTAGCGCGTCGTAGCACTCCTGGAGATCCGCCTCGCCCAAGATCCCGCTCGCCCCAAGTGTCGTGATTGGCGTTGAGGCCACCGCCGCAATCGGGTAATTGTTGGCGATGTGCTCTGTGATGTTGAAATACACCAGCACATAGCACTGGGTATCAACACTCACAGGCAGGAAGGGTGCCAGATCGAAATGACTTGAGGCGTCCGTGCCGCGCCATATTTTGACGGTGTTGTCTGAGGTGTGATACAGCCATTCACGGACGCTGACCAGCAGACCCTCACCAATGTCATAGGAGTTGAGATTGACCAGCTCATCGAGATAGCGGAAGGCGCGATAGGGATCATTGGGATTTAAAGCGCGCGGATCAACACCCTTCTGAACAAGATCGTCCCAGGACGCGCCCTGCACCGTCCACGAGGACACCACGCGCTTGATAAACACGCGATACCCGGCCCGCGGCATATACGCCGCTGAGGGATTGGCCTTGACGCGGAATGGTGCACTGAACAGCGCAAAGCCGTTCTCATCCGCACCTGCTGGAAGCCGCGCCCAGTGATAGCCGATCTCGTCGGTATCGACCTGACCCACGGCGTTGCCAAGGAGGGCCTCGCGCGTTGTGTCTTTGGCGAGGACGCCGCGGCGGATGAGTGCAATCTTTGAGGTGCTGCTGCGAATGCCCATTATGATCCCGCTCCCGGCCCACATGCACGAAGGTGCATCGCTGAGGACGAATTATCAGAATAATCCGCGTCTTCATAGCGGAAGATTATGGGCGATCCATCACCGATATACGTCGTGCTGTACTCGTGATTGGGATTGAAGGGCGGCACGACGGCGATGGGTCCGTTATTGATATAGAATCCGCCCGTCGTGTTCAATTGAACATCGGTTGGATTTCCCTCGTCATCCTCGACCCAGGTGTAAAACCAGTCGCCCTTGCGCGGATTGGGCGGCGTGACCGCGCCTGTCAAAATCATCTTGTAGAGGCGCACATTGGGCGCGTCGAATGCTGTGTAGCTCTCGAATTCAAGCGTGCCGGTGGACGATAGCCCTGAGAAGGTGTATGTGTCCAATTTATTTGTCGATGTGGCGAGAATAGAGCCCTGTGCGGGATTGGCGGCGTAATTACGCACATTGATCGCCACATTGCTGTAGGCGTTTAGGACCTCGTTGAAGAAAAATTCAGCCTGGGTAACCAGCTGCCCGCTCAGATCTCTCTTGATGAGGATGGCGGGCTGAGGAACAGCGGCACGCTGCTGCCAGCCTTCTCCTGGCACATATTCGGCATAGTCGCCAAAGATGCCATTGGCGTAGGGAATGAAGCCGTAGTCAGAGATTCTGAAGTCATATGTCACACTGCTGACCGCACCTGTTCCCACTGTGCCATAGCCTGAGAGACTCAGGGTGTACGCTGCGCCGAGCGTGGTCGTGAATCCCATTGTGACGTTGGAGGCATACCGCAGATTGGTGTAGGCTGTCGCACATCCAGGCGTGGGCTGTAACGCCGCCGCCTGCGCCGCCTCGCGTGTGGGCCAGGGCGTTGTCTGCATGCCGCTGAACGGGTCTCTGTGCTGTCGCGTCGTCGGATCGGTCGTTGGATAGTTGATGCTTGCGGCAGGTGGATACGGCGGATAGGCACTGCGCACAGGCAGAATGGGAAGCTCTGTCAGGGCCACAGAAGGCGAGACGGCCACGAGGATCAGCGCGCGGCCCGGTGTTGTCTCTGGCATCCATGACGCGCCAACGTCCTGCGTGCCATTCTGATTGATGACTGTGCGCATGGACAGAAGAAGCCAGCGCGTGGCCGTCGTGATCACCACGCCGCGTGTGGTGTCTGTCGCCTCAATCTCAAATGGCCACCACTGCGCTGTGGACGGCGAAATACAGCCCCATCCGTCCGTCAGTGTATCGTTCAACAGCATGAGATTGTTCTTGAAGGCGTACCAGTAGGACGAGCGGCGGGCCGCTGCCGCAGGCGCATTGGCCGCGTCATCTGCCGGAAGCAGCGCATTCGGGATCTGAACGCGTTCCTGGCCTTCGCCAATGGCCACCGCTGGAGCCATTGCGGTATAGCCGACTGAGGGCGTGCCATCGCTAAAGAACACGCGGGCTCCCATTTCCACCTTGCCCACGCGCGGCTCATGCGTGCGTTCCAGGGTCAACTCAAAACGATCTCCCGCGTTCATGGCGGAGGGCGTGACAGTCGGCAGCGCATTGCGCCCCGTCGCATCGAGGAAGTTTGCATCACGCTCAAACACAAAGCCGCCTGCGGCCTCACTCACCAGATCGCCATTGATCTCAGACGCCACGGTCCTGACGGCGTCCATGAGGGACGTGTCTGTGATGTCAAAGTTGCTGCCAAACCAGTGATCGGGATCTGCGGCGAAGTCTGGGAAGTCCACTGAACACAGATTGGCGAGGGTGCTGTGCCGCGTGATGAGATGCGAGATGACGCGTTCAGTCGTTGGTTTGGTCATCTGATCCCACTCTGTGGGCGGATCAACATCACGTACGGCAATCGGGAACACAGGGATCTGGCCTGTGAAGGCCTTGAAGCCGCGCATCTCGATGCTGGTAGACTTCTTCGCGCCGAACTTCTCATCGCCGCGCGTGGTGCTGGAGTCCTTGACGGTGTAGCCCACAAAGCGCACATTACCAAGGTCCGGATCATCTTCAGGGCCGTAGGTCTCCTTGACAATGACAGCCACGCGCGTGCGATCCATGACGGTCGTGAGGGTGTAATTGGCGTAAGCGGTCGTTGAGGCGTTGTAGCCATTCGGAATATCGGCCTCGATGGTCACGGGATCATGGCACAGGATAAAGCGCGGGTCTGTGTTCGGATCGCCAATGTGCAGAGAAAAGGCGAACCACGTTGAGACGCCGTTGCTGTCGGTCACAGTCAGGCGGCCCCATTCCGTTGTCTCAGGGATGGTCACGGTGACGTTCTGCGTAGACGCTGATCCGGTGTTATAGACCGCGCCGGGAATGTCCCAGGCATATGAGGCAATCGTCGCGCCATCGGCCATTGCAAGACCCACAGGTGCAAACGAGAACTGCGCCTCGCTATCCTCCGTCAATGCGGCATAGGCTGAGTCCATATTTGTAATTAATGGCGCGAGATCTTGAAAAGGGAGGTCGTAATCAACGTAATTTAAACGCCGATCCCGTCGTTGCGGGAGGTAAGAATTGATGACTGTTATGATATCCCCGGCGTTCAGAGATATGGACATTTCATTGACATACAGGATGCTCACTGTGGGCGGCTTGCGCACCCGGTAGACCTCTCCTGTTGCGACATTGTAGTTACTTATGGTGGTGGAGATAAGAACTGTTTGCCCTTCGCGAATGTCTGTCCAAGATCCGACACTTACATTCGTAAAGAAGATTGCGCCGAACACATCCCCTACTGGAGTGCTTGCCACCTCTGCCTGGAAGACGACACTGTTTGAGACGACGGCCAGATACCCCTTGCCAGAGTAGTAATCAGATCTTACGGCTTGGAGTTGATCGCTGTTGAGAATAGGAGTTGGCATAATTACGCTGCCTCTCTCATGGGATAATCTCGATATTTGTCAAATTCCACTTGATCGCGAGGGCCGCCCATCCAAGATCGTCGGATGCAACGTTGATTGGCTCATACACACCGACCTCCTCAAACCACAAGACGGCGTTGTAGTCATACGCCGTGGTGTTCTCAAGCCATGTGTGCATAGTGACCTCACCGGTAAAGGTGTCACGGATATACGTGTACTGAGCCAGCGTCATAAAGCTTTGAAGTGTCTTGGTCTTCGCTCCTGACACATACGGCACGCCATTGGCTTTAAATCGCCGTTCGCCGCGACTGTAAGCGCCAACTGTTAAGGGCGGCAAAAAGAACACACCGCCCACTGATAGGGAGGAGATCAGTGCGAGTGATCCCACCGCATCAAAGCCCGAAGCAATCGCTGAAATATCGTCATACTCTGGCATCAGTCCTGTATCACTCCCGTCTCACGTAGCAGTCTCAACACGCGTGTATCATCGCCGCTGATCTGAATATTGTTCACTGTGGCCCGTGAGTTATTGGTGGTAATCGGTTGCAGTCCGCCGAACGATCCGGGTGTAAATCCGCCGGGACCGCTGACGCCGCCTGATGACGCGCTGCCTGTCCCTGTGCCAATGCCCGTTTGTGTTGATCCGCCATTCGCCGCGGCCTGTGCCATTGCGGATCGCTGTGCGTAATAGGCCTGATCAATGCCAAGCAGCTCATTCAGATGCGCCTGTTTCTCAGCATTCTCGCGCGCAAAAGCAATCTGAGCGTCTTGCGCCTGTCGATCCTGGGCAGTGCGCGCATCTCTGATCTGACGATTGAGTGCGGCTTGATTGTCGAGGCGTTCCTGTTTCAATGCGTCTGCGCGATCCACACGGGCCTTCGTCAATTCGATGTAGCGATCCTGGGCTTCAATGTCCGCCGCAGTCTGGCGATCCTCACGGGCGCGCTCCACATCTTTCAAGACATCACTGTTGGATTTCTCCAGGCCCTCACGCACGCGCGCCGCCGCAAGAAAGTTTCTCGAACTCAACGCATCTTGCTCGGATGTAATGGCATCGTCGCGCAGGTCTTCAAGCGTGCGATTGGCGTCCTTATCGGCTTGCAGCTCTGCCTGAGCGAACTTCCGTTGGGCATCAATCTCTGCGTTGCGCGCGTCCTCGGCCAGTTTCACCGTGTCCTGATAATATTTCTTGTCGGTGTCTTCGGCCTTGTCGCGCGCACCCTGCTGAATATCCTGCATCTTCTGAGCATTTTGCCGCGCCGTATCAATCTGCTTGTTGGCGTAATTCTCCGCTGATTTACCAATGGCCTCCTGCGCGGCTTGAATTTTCTCTGCGGCGGCCTCTGCCTCTCTCGCCGCCGTCTCTTGCGCGGCAGCTTGTTTTGAGGCGGCCTGTTCCTGGGCACGGACGGCCTTCTCTTGTGCCTGTTCCTGGGCACGCACACTGTCTTCAGCAATCTTCTTCTGAGCCTTACTTGCGTCATCGGCTTTGTCGGCGGCGAATCCGCCCTCGGAGATCGTCTTGTTCAGGGCGTCCAGCTTGGGCTGTGCCTCCTCAGCGGCCTTCTCAGCCGCTTCAATGACAGAGGCATATCCCTCATCGTTGCTTTTGACGTTAAACACATCCCCAAGTCGAGCTGCCAGGTCTCCAAACAACCCGCCTGACCGTGAGGCAAAGTCCTCAGCGGCCTTTGCCTCAGCCTCATTCCGCGCTGTTGTGGCGTCAGCAATAATGTCCTGGAGTTCAGCCTGTCTTTTGTAGGCCTCGCCGACAGTGGCACCGGATCTCTGAAAAGCTTCGATTTCCGTTTGGGCATCGTACTGCGTTTTAATCGCCTCGTTTGCCTTCGCTGTCTCTGCCTGAAGGCCACCGATAATAGCCGCCAATCCTGCCAGTGCCGCACCAACAGCGAGGCCTGCCGCGGCCAATGGAAGGAGCGGCACAAGCATCGCCCCAATGCCAACAGCGGCCCCACCTGACGAGGTTGCCAGAGTGCCCGTGACGGCGGCCTGTGTTGTCTCTGCCGCGCTGGCAGCTCCTGCGGCAGCTGTACTTGCGTCCTGGGCGGCCTTTGCAAGTCCAAGGGCCTCGCCTGCGGCCCTGAACGTATCGGGCAATCCCTCGGCAGCGACCTTTAAGAGCGGAATGGCTTCTGTCAATTCCAGAATGCTGCTAATCCCACTTACATCAACACCGAGCGCGCCGCCGATGGTATTTATGGCACTGGCGGCATCTCCTGCAATCCCGACACCTGCCCGTGTGTTGTCGAGTCTATCGTTGGCATCGTCCGCTCGTGACCGTCTCAACTCGCTGTCTTGCGCGGCGCGGCGTGCATCATTTTGGGCCTTCTCAGCCGCCGCTGCATCGGCGCGTTGAATGGCCTCGATTTCTTTGTCAATGGAGCGGGTGATTTTTTCGATCTCTGCATCACTTGCGCCGAGTTTCAAGAACTCCTCAGCGAGATTTGCAGCGGCTTTGGCCGCGTCATTTTCCGCCACCGCCATCCGCGCGAATTCCTTCGCGGCATTGTCGAACGCCTTAGACCGTTCAATCGTCTCCGCTGTTTTGGCGGCAGTGCTGCCGATGCCTTTTAGGGCCTCTTTCGCGGCGTTAATTGACGCCTGATCGACGCTCGCCCCAATGCCAATGCTCAGATCGCCGTTATCGCTCATGACGATGACTTCTTTCCAAATGGGCCGCTTGGCAGGTTCTTCACGTCAGGCGCTTTCGCTTTCAACTTATACATCTCGCTCAACAGGTCATAGGCGTCAAAATCATCAAGCAGGGCCTGCGGCTGATCCAGGCGCGCGCCTGCAAAAGGATAGGCAACATAATTTGACGCCTTCCACAACTCCCACCATCGGAGGCTTGTGTCATAGTGAGGTGTCCATCCCTTCATCTGCCGCTGGATCTTCTTCCAACGCGGCTCCCCTGTTTCAGGATCATTCTCCGTGTAGGGCGTGCTCAGGCGCTTGTTAACGGTCTTCCGGGCCTGAGCACTCAGGGAGGGTTTAAAGGTGACGCATTCACCTCTTTAATCGCCTCCTGCAAGGTCAAGATATAGCGTTCGGCTTCGTCAAGAAGGTTGCAGTAAAAGACATGGCGATCCTCATCACTGTCAGAGGCCGGGAGTCGAATATCCCCCCATTCACCTTCTAAGGCGATGACCTGTTGAATGTAGGTTGCGGTCTCAATGAACTGAGACCACTTTTCAGGAGGCAGGTCTTTAATGTCCGCGACCCCCATTGATTCGGCGACGGGACGGGCCAATGACATATGGATGTATGGCGTTTCCGAGGCGTCGCGGCCAATGCGTTCCCGCACGACCACTGACCTCAACTTGTCTTTGCTGGTATAGGTGAGGTGTTTCATAACGTCCCTAAGCTCATACGTGCCTGGATGAATTGAAAGAGACCGATGACAACGAGCGCGTGGAAGAGGGCGATACGCAGTGCCATGTCAACGCGCCCAAGTGCCATATCCGTCCCCCTTGGTCTAGCAGGTGGGCACGAACTGATAAATCACGGTGACAACAGCGGCGGCGGCAGGCGCGACGGCCAGCGTGATCACCTGGCCTGAGACTGTCCAATCGGTTGTGATGACCAACTCCACGCCGTTCTTAAACACGCGAATGTAATCCGCTGTGACACCTGCCAGCGTTTCATTGAGCGTGATCGTCGCGGCGGACGCATTGCCCACCAGCGTGTGCATGGTCACGGGATACGGTGAGCCAAAGACTTCACCCGCTCCGGCTGTTGTGCCCACCGTTGCGCCTGTGTAGGACTCTCCCCACAGAGTTTTGGATGAGCGTTTGACATTGGCCTTGTTTGTCCACGAGGCAGGCGTGTTTGAGGACATCGCCGCGATCATGGCCGCTTGCATCGTCACCTTATTCAAAATGGCGACCTGCCACATGCCCTCGTCAACGTTCGAATCCTCTTCGGCATTGGCGGGACTGTTGGCGATGAAACACACGTCCGTGAACGAATAACACTGTGGACCAAACACGGTCCGATCCCATTGGCCGAGGGTCGCGACCTTCAGACCGTTCATCTTGGCGGCGGCGGTCTGGTCAAAAAAGCCGAGCTTGAGATCGCCGCTCGGCAATTCTTGCGGCTGTTGGGTAAACGATGTTTTGACACCGTTGTCACCGGGCACATAGACCACAGCGCTCTGCGGATCATTGATCGTCAATTCCTGCACGGCCTTGTAACGGGCCATCCCTGCCTGCGACCCATTGGCTATAAGGCCAGTTGCTCCGTAAGGATACGGACCGCTGAGGGCTGCCCAATGAAGATACTGAATGCCGTTTGCGGCCCAGATGTTGGTGTTTGCTGTGGCCATTATTTCGCGTCCTTTGTGGGCTCATGCGGAACGGGAGGAGATGGAAGTTTCTTGTCGGACGCACTGACAACACGCCCCTGACTCACCGTGCGCTGCGGCGGAGCAGGCACGGCCTCTTGAGGATGGGCCTCATTCCAGAGGTGATCATGCTTGGCGAGATACGTTGTGTATCTGCCGCCGCCCAGGTCATGCGCCACACTGTGACGTCCGCGCACCTCCTGGCCACAGCCACAGCCGCAATAGAACGGCTCCTGTCCACCCACTATGCCAATTTGCAAATCTTCGGCCATGCTTAACATCCTGTCTGACGCTTGAACGTCACTTGAAGGGTTACCGTGCATGAATAAAACTGCTGCTGCTGATTGCCATCGGCATAGGGCCGCGGCGATTGAAACACCGATCCGCTGACGAATGTTGACTGCACGCCCGTGAGTCCCACACGCCCCGGACTGCCGTCTGTGGGCAAACTCTCAAGGCGCGGGAAGCGCTCCAGGAGGGCCGTGATTGCGTCTGCATAGGCCTCAATCCGGTACTCGTTCACAATTGGAAGATTCGTCAACACCTGTTGGCTGTAACAGTCGATGTTGAAGTTGAGAACGTGCGTGCGGCTGTCGGATATGAGAGGCGTCTGGATGGCGTCTCTGTTGGGCCGCACCAGGATCAGATAGCCGTGATGATCTGAACGCGACCCTGGAATGCTGTCAGCGACCGTGACCACTGTTCCTGTGAGCGGCGTCAGCGTGTTGAGGATCTCGATAATCCGCTGCTTCGTTTCGACCCACATCAGCCTCTCCATCCATAGCGATACATCTCAGCGGCATACGCCTCTTCTGCGTTGCGGCCATCATCCACCACAGTCTCATCGGCTGTGGCCGCCAACACCTCACGGATAAAAGCGTCAAGTGCTTCGCGTGTCATAGTTTTAGTGTCTCCCTGGATTTTTCCGCTCTCATCTTGCCGCGGCGTCAAACAGTCTCTATGGGAGATCTTCTCATGTTGAGGGAGGTGAATTCGTCATCGGAAGAGGCGTTTCTCATCTACCAGCGATAAGCATAGGGACGGCGCGGCTTGACGCTGCGCGGCGGGACAGGTCGTGTGTATTGGAGGAGTGTTTCTTTGACGCCTTCCGGCATCGAGGAGATGACAATAGAGCCGTCTGGCAATTGGGCTGTGCTGCCGACGTCTGTGCGGCGCTGATAGTAATACGCCACAAGCCGCGTCGCGGCCAGGGAGATGGCATAAATCACGCTGTATGTTTCCAGCGGCACAGCACTGTGTATAACAGAGGTCGTGCCATTCACGCCGCGCAGGACAGTCAGCTCATCATCGGTGACATTGCGGCTGATCACCTGCATCATCTCACTTTCACAGCGCAAATACTGAAGCGTCTCGAACGCGTTTGCGTCCGTGACAGGGAGCACGGTCTCGTTGGCAGTGCAGCTAAAGGCCGCCTGTGCCACAGACCATGCCTGACTCAAGTTTTCGTGATAGCCCCATGTGCCAACGATGTCATAGCTGGCTCCGTAACTGCCGCTGATGCCCGTCACTGTGGACGCGTCAAAGTTGATGTACTCATACGGAAGGCGATTGGACGGGAGAAGATAGTAATCATTCACGCCGACTGTGATGCCGCCAATCTCAAAGGTGGACGGCACAAGCAGATCCTCCTCTAGATACAGGTTGCCATCCAGATAAATGGCGTTGCGATACGCTGTTGATCTGCTGGACAGGTAGGGAACAAACGAACGATTGCAGGCCTGCATGATGTAGTCGCTGATGGCGTGGCAGAGATCCTTCGTGTAGCTCCAGAAGTCCGCATACTGTCCATCGGCAGGATCTTGGATCACAGCCGGGATGCCTGAGACATTGGGATTGACGGTGTTGAGCTGCCGCGCCACAGCTTCGGGCGTTGTCAGCGTGACGTGATAGCGTGGCATAAAAGATGATCCTCAAGTGCTGGCAGATTATCGAGATGTATAAGCGCGGCGGCCTGAGCCTGTGACAGACGCGAAGTCGACCAGTTCCTGCCGCATACGATCAACGAATTCTGTCCTCATGGCATCCAGGTAGATATCGATGACAGGCGCGGCGGCCTCCCATCCCGTGTTTTTATGCATCTGCTGCTGGAAGCGCGGATTGGATCTGAGGCTCAATCCGCCATAGAGCCATTTGGCTTTGGGATTGCGATTGACAATCAGAATGCGGAAGGCTCCCGGATCGTGGATCATCTCCATATCCCAGGCCTCCTGAATTGCACCTGTGCGTACTGTTGGGATACCTTGCCCGAATCCGTTCGTGGCAAAGAACGCCCGCCGCTGCTTCTCAGTCGTCCACTGGATCGGATACTTCACAGGGCCAGGATCAGCCTGGAGCCGCTGCAAGACGACAGGTCTGTAATCCTCAAACACCTCCCGGCCAACATCATCCACGATGTCATTGATAGCATCGAGATAATCAACGAACAGATCAACAGGCCTCGTGTTGATATTCGCGGCGATACGGAGGCTCACAGAAAACTCCCAGGGCTATCTATGGGATAGCCCATTGATCCACTACTTGCCTTTGAGCGATTCGATCATCTCAGCCTTGGTCATGCTGAGTTCAAGCGAGAGGCCGCGTTTTGTGCCCTCGTCGATCAGCTCTGCTTTGGTGAGCGTGGCATAGTCGAAGTCCACACCGTCACGATCCGCTGTGCCGCGCGTGCGTTCGTACTCCAACTTCTCTTCTGTGCTGAGCGCGCTGTATTCAAGATCGGAGAGTGCGCGTTGGCCGCGCGCCAACAGGCGATCGCGCTCCTGCTCACTGGGCAGTGTGCCCTGATGAGGTGGATCAACGAAGATACGATCCGCCTCATTGCGCGGCAGGAGGTCGTTTCTCACGGCGTCTTTCGGAGCAGGTGTCAGTGTCAGCACGGCTCCAGGCCGCACGGCGGCTGTGACCAGCGCACGAATGGCCTGCTCACGCGTGGCGGTGCGCGGGATGGTCAGATTGTTCAGGCGGCCCAATTCGATCAGCTGGCTGTCCGTCAATCCTTCAAGGGTGGCGAACACGTTGTCGATCGACACGGCCACAGACGCATCCTGTCCCACAAAGGCCTGAAGCTGCGGATTGCGCCGCGCCTCGGCGGACGAGGTCAGGTATTGGGCGTGCCCGTTCTTGACAAGATAGGCCGCCTGATCCGGTGTGATATCCCGTTCACCGACAGGCCAGAACTCTTCGCGGGTGATGTCCTTGCCGCGATAGCCGTGCGTGATATAAACGCGTGTTGTCATAGGTGTATCTCCAATATGGAATGACTCGATAACAGGTGATCGTTGTGTCTTGTTTGCCCTGATGTGTTTCAGATAAGGGCAAACAAGACAATCGCAAGCAGTGCGACGCTACGCCAACGTGACGTTCGTCTTGGCAGGCACGTACCAGTTGCCGTTGTAAGCGACAAGGACCGCGCCGTTGCCGATGGCGGTGGTGAACGTGGCTGTGCCGCTGCTGCCCTTCGCATTAAAGCCAACGGCGCCCTGGGTGATGACGTGGGCCACAGCGGTCGTGCTGATGATGACCAGCTGCGCGCCGTTCATCGCGACGGGCGGCACATCAATCGTGATCGCGGCGGCAGTCGCCTTTGTCAGAACCACAGTGCCATGAGCGATGGTGATGGCACCATCACCAGGGATGACCTGATATGGAACGGGCGCGGCGTTCGCGCTGCCGTCCGTGAGATTGGGTGCAAACTGATCTGCAATTGCCATTGCGGGCGTCTCCTGAGTGATGGGTATGGTGTCCCATACCCATGGATGAACTTAAGCGAGCGTAACGCCTGTTTTGGTCAGCGCAATCCAATTGCCATTGCGCGCACACAGCAAAACAGCATTGCCGATGGCCGCCGTGAATGTCACCGTTCCCGACGATCCTTTGAGATTAAACCCGACAGTGGCGCACGTGATGACATGCGCGGCGGCGGTCTCGGTGTAGACCCAGATCAGATAGCCGTCGTGTGTGACGGCTGTTGGTGCCGCAATGGTGATCGCGGCGGCAGTGCCCTTGGTCAGCGCGATGATGCCGGGTGAGATGGTGATGGCCCCGTCACCGCTGATGACCGTGGTCGGCATCTTGACACCTGCCGCGGCGGACACAAGGCCTGTCGGATTGAGAGCGCCATCGACTTGCAGGGTGCCCGTGACTTGCAGGTCTCTCAGGCGAAAGTCCTGGTCAATGATCGCGTTATACAGTCCGTTGTTAATGGAAAGCGGCATTGAACACCTCCCTTTAGGCCTGTGTCAGATTGTAGGACACGGCGGACGCAGTGTTGCCACGGGCGACAATGCCCATGCGCATGCTGGCAACATAGATATTGGTGCCGCTCAGGATGTCGCGAGCGGTCTCGATGGTCATCTGACGCTTGTAGCCCACCATCCACTGCGAGAGATCCGCGGCGATCAATGTGCTCTTGACGTTCAGCGCAAGATTGGCCGGGAGACCATATTCCTTGCCTGCGGCCCCTGTCAGCGGGATGTAGCCGCTGGTGATGATCGGCACGCCGTAAGCCGCCGTCAGCACACCGTTTTCGAGTGTTCCAAAGCCGCGGCCACCCGCCACCTGCGGTGTCAGCCACTGCGGAAAGTCCAGGGCCCACATACCCGCGTTGCCGTCGATGATGAACACGAGATTTTGCAGCATGGTGCGCTGCGCATACGGGAACAGGGCGAGGGTGGACGCGAAGTCAGGCAGCGCGAACACGCCGCCGTCACGACTCATGGCCGTGTTGGTGACGAGCGCCAGCTTGCGGAAGCCGTTCGAGTTCAGGTAGTACGGGCGGCGAATGCCCGTGGGCGGCGTGTCATCGATGAGATTGATGTTGACCGCGTTCCCTGTGGCCGTGTCACCATTCAGGATGACCTGATCACGGGTCTGCATCATCTTCTTGTCGATTTGCTTGTTGACCTGCTGCGCCACGTTGATCACAGCGTCTTCACCCAGAACCACCGTAAAGGACGTCGCCAGCTTCAGCTCGTTCGGCGTCAGCGGCACATTGCCCGTGCCAAACGGCGTGATCGGCACTGTCACCTCTGGCCGCATGGTCGAATCCACGCTGTTCGCTTCGGGGGAGGAGTAGACGATCGGATCGCTGCCCTCAGTCGGGATGTAGATTGTCTGCGTGCCCTGCGGAATCACTTGACTGCCCAGGCCGCGAGAGACAAGCTGATCGTAGATGGTTGGGGCGCGCGGCGCTTCCCAGATGGTGGTGCCCCACACGTTGCCCACCCACTCATAGCCTTGCCCCACAATATTGGAGGCATCAAGTTCGTTGGCTTTGATGGTGCGCGGCAGGGCGGATTTCAACGCCTGCGACAGAACGGGCGCATGGTACGGGCTGTTCACGAAGTCAACAGACTTCGCATTCATCGCACGCAGGTAATCCAGGCTGATGCCCACCATGCGCGGATCGGGATCGACCATGCCCTGCGACTTGAGAGGCGCCACAGCCATCTCGTAGCCCAGGAGCATGTCCGAGGCGGAGAGGTGGGCATAGCGCAGATCCTTCATGTCCGTGACGCGGCCTGGAGCGGTTGGCAGACCGCCGCGATCTGTGACAGACGGTGCCGGCGTGTTCTGCTTCAGGACATCAAAACGAGTCTTGAGGCTGTCCTGGCGCTTGGTCTTGCGCTCCTGGCGGACCTTCGCAGCCTTGATCATCAGCTTGTCGAGCGCCGCTGTCTTGACGGGTGTGTCTTCGTCAGCTTCGAGGGCCTTGCGTTCCTCTTCGGGCAGGGCCTCTGCCTCGGTGCGCAGGGCTTCAGCGACCTCCACCTCTTCAGCAGGGTCCATCGCGGACTCGCCTGCAAACAGGGCGAGGATTTCGTTAAACAGTTCTTTCAAGCGATCCATTGCGGATCTCCTTTGAGTGTCGGGTGTATCGGTCGAGTGTACTGCGTTGTCTTGTGTATCCGCCTTGACTGTCACCGTATGATCCTCATGCCCTGTGGCATCTTTGATCAGCTGAGTGTATGTCTTCGCGTTGATCACCGTTCTAAGGGGCATGGCGGGAGTCGGTGTGAGCGACCCTTCAATGATGCGCCACCGCTTGATATGCCCGTTGTCTTCTACTTCCACGCTTTGCGGCAGCGCACCGCTGGACCAGGACAGAATGCCCTTCTTGGCCAGCTTGAAGATTTCGCGCTGATATTCGTCATGCATGTCGAGCTGTGCCTGGACCCAGATGCCAACATCATCCATCCTGGCATTAGTGAATGAGCCGATATCACGCACCCCCATCTTGGTATCGAGGCCATGCTGATACAGTACAGAGCCGCCGACGAGTTTCATGGGGGGATTGACGTAATCCGTCTCGGCATCGAAGAACTGCTTGTGCAAATCAGGCTCGGTCTCGTCCGTAAAATAGACGAGATAGCCATCAATGACGCCTTCGTCTCCAGCGGCTTTGATACTGCCGCCAATGGCAATGCGTTTGTCGTCAGTCATGATCAGTAGTCTCCTCGGCTCCGTCCACGCACAAGGATCAAGCTGCATTTGCAGTTGTATCCCTGGCAGGCGAGTGTCTTTGTCCCATTGGATTGCGGCAACCAGCCCTCGCGCACCCAATCCTTCATGCGATGCCGCTGACCATTGAGGCGTAAGCAGTCCTCGCAGTGCTCAGTGTCTCCGTATTTCCACTCAAACAGGGCGTTGGCATCAGCCGCGGCAAGACCCGCCTGATAGAACGGTGTCAGAGTCTTGTTGACCCACATCTCAGGCTTACGGTCGAACTGTGCATCGCTGATCCCGGCGGAATAGAGTTGTGTGGCCAGGGCCGCCGCATAACCGTCCTGTTGTACGATTAAATCATCGACCTCCTTGCGTCCCTCCTCGCCCAGATCGGACCCGTCCACGCCGCCATCGCTCAGGCCATCGAGATAGGCCTGTTCGCCCAGAGATCGGATAAGACGTTTCATCAGGCCTTCAAAAGCCGACTGTGTGAGGGTACCGCTGCGGGCGTCATCAATCGTCAGGAGGATCTCGTCTTCAAACTCCTGTTTGGTATCCGACCACGCCTTGACGCTGTCGGTCGTTGGCAGTCCCTCGTTGATCAGACGGACAAAGAAGGCCTTTGTCACCTCAAACGGCTCATAGCGCACAGCGGCAAAGGCGTAATCGAAGAAATGACTCTTGCCCACCATGAGCGAGCCTTCGAGGGCAGGCCCGTTTACAAACTCGTCAAGCAAGTGCGCTGTATACACAGGCACAAACGCGCGCGCCTTTCCTGCCTTCTCATGCCGCTGCCATGCCTTAAGTTCATTGAGAGCCTTCTCGCGCCACTCGTTCAACGGCAGGGCCTTCGGGAATTCATACGATGGATGATCATGCGTATGAGATTGCTTCAGCACCGCCGTACCAATGACCTCATAGGCGTCATTCGACACATCGACGGCGCGCATGGGAAGAACGATCGGCGTGATGGCAAACGGCGTAATCGGTTGAGCCGCATAACACAGGGTGATATGCGGCTGCCATGTGTCTGAGAAATCACTCACGGTCATACCAGCGGCCCGCATCTTTTCGACAAGGCCTGCCTGATACGCGACCAACTCCGCTGTTGGACGCACCTTCAGATGAATGGCGTAGCCCTCCGGCGTGTCAAACTGGTCAACTGAGTCCGTGATCAATGCCTGCACACTGCCATCCAGAGACACCGTATCTGTCTGTTCTGGTGTACCTGTGGCATAGCACAGGGTCAGGTGGAATGTATCCGGCGTCTGCCATTCCGCCTCACCAATCAGGCCGCGCAGTGTGTCCTGTACAGTCTGAATGGCGGGATTGTTGGGTAGCGGTGCCAGGATGCAGTAATCGCCTGATTCCGTCGCCTTCAAGCGCATGGATGATTGTCCGGCGCGTGCCGACAATTGCGGCGTCTCCGGTGCTTGAATCTCTAAGCGTGATGTATCAGGCATTGATGGCTCACCGCGGAACGACGGAAGAACGGCCGCGGGCTGCCCAATACGAGCCAATGGTGTGGGCACGCCGCCCACAATCACAAGCCCTTCGAGTTCCGACAGCGGCTCAAGCCCCTGCGCGATGCGAGCCTCATTCAGCGTCAGATAACTGCCTTGAAGCCGCACGTTGATCAGATCCGCCACAGCGCGCTCGGACACCGTGCTGTCTTCAAACTCAGCCGTGTCAAATTGAAACGTGCACTCGCCATCGGGATCGAGGAAGGGCATCAGCTTGGCGTTGAAGAAGTCCTGGATCAGGTGAGCCAGCGGGATCACGGTGTTGATATAAAAGGCGCGCCGCACTTCAGGGCCGTCTTTGAAGGTCGTGCTGCTGCTGTCGCCTGCCATGGCCAGCGGCACGCCAAAGGTGATACACACGTCCTTCTTGAACTCTTCCATCAAGCCGCGATATTTGTCGAGTTCGGGCCCTTCCAGCGTGGTGACATTCAGCGGCTTTGGACTGATGAGGGCCGTGTGTGCGTTCTGTGTCCCAACGTGTTGATCAGCCATCTGCTTTTCAAGCAGTGTGATGTCATTTCCAAGAAGCTGTGACGGGATCGGACTGCCTGCGTCGGGCTGCGGCGAGAGAATCAGTCCAGGCCGCGCGTTGTTGGCCAGTGTCCACTTGATAAAGCGCTTGAGTTCGCGGCCACCGTTGATATCGGGCAACGCCGTGTCAATCTTGCTGAGGCCGCGAAGCCCATCTGTGGGATTGTGCGTGCGATCAAAGGCCACCACGTCCGGCAGAAGGAACTCATACGACTGGCCGTTTTTGTCGCCGTAGCGATAGCCCGTGATTCGTCCCGTGCCTGTCTCCGGCTCACACCAATAGGGATACAGCCAGGTGATCTGCCGCCGACTCTCAAACGCGTTGATGCGCTTTTCGATATAGGTCTCGCCGTACAGATTGCGGCTGTTGACCCACAGCGAAAACAGCGGCGTGCCTTGATCCGCAAAGACCTCATGAATGGCCTGCGCCGCAGGATGCCGCGGGCGGCGGTCTTCACTGCTCGACACAATCTCATCCGTGCCATCGCTGTCACGGACAATATGCCAATCGAGGTCATTGACGGCCTGAGAGAGGAGATCCACACAGCGATTGACAGTGCCGACGAGCTTGTAGGCCTCAGAGCGGCCCCAGTCATCCCGGCCAAGATCTGCCTCCCCTGACCAATAAGGGATCGTATGCGAATAGGCGTAGGCTCCCAAATTGAGGCCGAATCCAACATCCTTTTGAGTACGCGGCTGTGCTTTGCGACTGGACCGAACACGATTACGTTTGGACATTTACACAGCTTCTTTCGTGCCCGTGAGCTTGCAGGCATACAGCGCAAGAGCCAGGGATATGACACAGTCATCGTGCGGCTTGCCTTCGTAGCTGTAGCCGCCACTGGGCCGCTTCTTTTGCTGATAGGCCTTCAATTCACTCATCATGACCATTTCATCTGTGGGCGGATCGGTGCGGCGTTCCCGCGGAAGCCGAATATCGCGCTCCTCAATGGCCGTGGCGAGGCCGTCAATGATGGCCTTTTTCGAATACTCCGTTGTGGTGAAGGGTGTGACAGGCAGACCGGCCTCAATCAGCATTTCAATGTTCACCGTGCCCATGCTGTTGGCCTCGGCCAGAATGCGCTCACAGCGCCATGCCATCGCCAGTGTCTTGAGCCGCGCCCGTTGAATGGTGTAGGCAATCCACCGCATGCGCTTGATGGCAACGACTGTCCAGCGGGTTGCATCCATGACAATAAAGACGCTGTAATCGTTGTCGCGGCCCCAGTCCACGCCCATGACCAATCGCGCATGAGGGTAGTGCCTGAGATACTCCTCGACGGTCTCATACAGCGTGACGACGGCCACAGCATCGGGATTTTCAAACACGCTGGAGCCGCTTTGAGACAGGAAGCACTTGATCGGATCTTCGGGATATTCCTGCGGGAAGGCATCCTTGAGTTCAAGCTGCTTGGCGCGCCGCCATTTAATCTGTTCCGGGGTGAGATCGTGCATGTCGATGAGGTGCAGCTCATCATCGGTGAACTCGAAGGTCTCACCGTCTTCCAGAGGAATGCGATACCCGTCTTCCCACCACCACGCGTAAAAGTGCCACGTCCAATCGTTTTCGCCGCGGTAGGCGGCCATGAAGGTGTCGTAGAACCACCCCGATTGGCCATTGGGTGTCGATTCAAAGACAATCGTGCCGCCGAGCGGCACCCCTTGCAGAAGGCCGTCAATGATCAGCTTGGCATCTTTCCAGAAGGCGACCTCGCTGCCATGCACGTAGTTGTAGGTGCCGCCGCGCCCACTGTTGCCGCTGCCTGCTGTGGCGTAGGTGACTTGAGATCCCGTTTGCACGTAGGAGGCAAACTCCTTGTTGTCATACTCGCGGCGTGTCCAGATCTCCTCCGGCAGATTGTCGTGATAGGCCTTGTCCATGAGACGCAGCTTTTCCGTCGTGGCCGCATCATGCGCAATGCACACACAGCGGACAGAAGCCGTGACACAGTGTGTAAACTGATCACCGCGAATCTCGGTCGAGAGCCCCACCTGCCGCGGCTTGAGCACGATGTCTTTTCCGGTGCGTCGCTTCCTGAATTCACGCTGGATACGATTGGGCTCATAGGCCACAAGCTCACTGGCCTTCGTCCAGATCTTGAGATGACCGCGCACATCGTCATAACTGAAGGCGGCAGTACCACGCTGAGGCAGGACATCGGCATCGGCCAGGAGGTCATACGCAAAGGTATCAAGGCTCATGGGCGATCCTTCGTGAGATTGGCCAGCATCTTCTTGAAGACCTGTTCAGGATTCAGGCCGCGGCGTTCCAACTCATCCCACAGATCCGACACGAGATTGACGTTGATGCGCAAGGGAGCCAGTGTGTCGGTGAGCTTGCTTTCCTGTGTGATCGCACTCATCACAGCCTTGAGATTGCGATCCTGCCACCCGGCGCGCTTGACCTGAGACAGTTCGGCCAGCTGCTGCGCGCGAAGCTCCTCAATGCTGCGCTTGGAGTTCTCAAGCCACTGCTCATGGAGCGCGCGGGAATCCAGCTCAATGGTGTCCACGGAATAGGCCGCATTGGTCTCTGGATTCAGAATGCCATCGTCCGCGAGCTTGTCCGCGATTTCGCCGCAGGTCAGGCCACGTGTCATATAGTGAGCCACGGCATCACGCCGCCGCTCGATGATCGTGCGCTGCCCTTTATAAGGCTTGGATTTTTTTACAGGCATAGGCCGCCAAAGTGAGGCTATCCGAAAACGTAGGCGTAATATCCGAAGAGTGATAAGAGTGATGTTGGGATTGGAAACGCAAAACGCGCTCCTGCTGAAGCGCGTCTGCGGCTGTATACGGCGGTGGAGTGCAAGAATGGTGTCGGTACACTCACGCGGCCTGGAGCCGCTTTTGCCGCCTTGAAATCTTCCTGAATTATACAAGCGTTTTCTCTTAGAGCGGCCTGTTTGTACGAGAACTCAGCCGCGATACCAGCGCTCAGGGCTTGCGGCACGATGCCGTTTGGCCCTGGCCTCCTTCTCGCGGCGGCGTTCACAGGCCTTGCAGTAGCCGCGGCGACCGTTGGGACGCTTCGGATCAGGCGAGAATCGATTGATCTGCTCGAAGTCCTTGTGTCCTGGGCACCAGATGTCTGTGGAATGCCGCGGCGCGGGCTCAAAGCGTGGAGCATTCGGATCGTAAATGCGGCCGCACGCCTCCACCTCCGTGGGATACCGCACTCGCGGGTCACCGTGGATCAGGATCATCTCAGGCGCGCCATACAGTCCGAGTTTGTTCATAGCAGTCCTCCCTACACCTTCAGCCACGTCAATTTATCGGCTTGCAGACGGTAGTCATACCCTGTCTGATCGACGTGGCATGTCATGAACGGCACGCGATCGCGGCGTGGAATGGCCACCATATCAATCCAGCGCGGCACCGTGGAGTAATCAACGCGCAACTCCTGCACCGTCTCTGACGAGAGAGACGGCCCTTCAGCATCAGCCATGCTGAGTGCGCCTGCATATCCAGGAAGTGGGTAACGGTCCTTCTGACGATAGTCACGGGCCGCGGCATCCTTGAACTGCGGATCTTCAAAGCGTTCACCGTTGATCAACGGCACACCAACATTCTTACTGCCATCCGTCCGCCAATAGACATTGTTCGCGCGGGTGATGCTCTTGAGATCGGTGTTGGTCAGGCGATCTTTGTCGCCGCGGGAGTTGTACACCTGGCTCGTCGCCTGAATGATGCTGTTCGTCACAGACAAGCGCCGCGCCATAGGACCGTGATCACCGGCGAAGAAGAACGGTGACTCGTCATACTCATCCGCGATGAACGTGCACTCGTCTATGCGGATGCTGTGCCAGTCCACGCCGAAGTCTCCATCGGGATCATTGACGAACATCACCTTGCCGCCGCTGCCCATCGTCAGGCAGCGCTTGAACAGCACGCGCGAGATCGTCTGCTTCGTGCCCGTCGCGGCCCCCAACTCAGCCAGGGTCTTGTTCCCGACGCCTGTGACATCGGTGATTTCCGTATCGTCGATATTGCCGAAGAACTCGAATTCTGAGCCATCACCGTCCACCGCGGCCAGTGCCGCGGCCCAGGCCTGTTCGATAAGGCCGCCATTTACACGTGTGCCGAAGAGCGGCGCGTCAGGAGATCCCCACAATGTAATGGCGCTGGCTCCAACATAGGTCTTGTCGGGCGGCAGTGGATTTTTGACCATGCGTCCCCGCTCAATATAAATATCATTCAGGACCGTGTGCGAGCCCTTCACGATGACGCCATAGCCGAAGTCATGCAGGCGCGGTCGAGTGAACACATTGCCTGTGGCACCTGGCTGGACATGAATGTGCGTCTCTGCCCCGACGATGCTGATGTCCTCAAACACGTTGTCTTTGCCATAGATGTTGAGGCCGATGCTGTTTTTGCGATCCGTCACACTGCCGGGGAAGACGATCACGGGACCGTCCTCGCGTTCGCCGCCGATGTCATAGGCGCGAAAGGTGACGCCGTTGGCCTTCACCGTCAGGCCCGTATTGAAGACCGAGCCGCGGCGAATGCGCACCTCTGTTCCTGGAACAAGCTCCTCAGCCTTGAGCCCCACAAGCGAGGCCTTCGGACGGGTGTGATGGGTGCCGCTGCTGGTCATGCCGCCAAGCGGCCCTGAATCCACGTAAATGATGGTGTGTGCCATACGCCGCCTCAATCACTGTTTATACGAAGCGTACCAAAGTCAGACGCCGCTATTCGTCAGTGACGATCTCCTATCAGGCGATGTGATAGGGTAAGGAGGATTCAAGAGTTCGCTATTCTGTGATGACCGTCTGAGAACAACAGAATATAGACCCTTCGCGGAGACTTGGCGTAACGAAGAGCGCTAGGTCTCGTTTCTTGTCTGACGACCTCGTGCGTGAGGATGTGATACGGTAGCAATGTCATGGTGATGGTGAGGGATTGCCAACACTGAGGCGACGGGAGATAACGTGACAGGCCTACCGCATAGAACACGGCAGGCCTGTTTTATTTCCAATTGTCAGCACAGGCAGACAATTGGCCGGACTGTCCAGGATAGCGTTAAGTTGAACTGTCCACTTGGCGGAATCACGATTATCACCGGACTGAATTTTCCGTGCGCAACCTATTGTGCCGATATGCCATCACAGACAATCGGCCTATATAATTCCGGTCTGAGACATCGTCAGTTTCCCCATAGCCATCTTGCTCCATGATATTCACATCACCAGGAGATGACAGCGTGTAGACAAGACGCACAGCGTAACCTGGGTTTCGCGCGATAAAGCGCAAATGATCAGTGTAAGCCGCGAGCGCAGCATCGTATTCCGCGCTGCGCTGCCACAGCTCGTTCAGGGACGTTACGAGATACTGATGTCCAGCACTAGCCTGCGCGTATGATTCTGAGGCTTCCCATGCCTCACTCAAATGAGAGAGAAGAATCAATCCGATGTCATCTAGTCGTAGATCATTCACGGTTGACCCTCCTAAGCCAGATCAAACAGACGCGGGCGATAGTGTGGAACGATGATCGGTGTCATGGCTTGCAGCTGCTGCTTAGTCATGACCAGACGAATGAGCTTGCGCGATTTCGTTATCCCGACCTCGGTAAATCCTGCCTTGATATAGCAGTACCCGTATATGGCGCAGCTGCGGCGCATTGTGGGCTTGATGTGCCTGGGATCAATGAATGTGTGCAGGCCGTCCTCTGGCAGATCAGGCCATAGACCAACACAGACCGCGATAGCCTCTAAGATCAGATCACTGGAAAGCATCTGCGATTCATTCCGAAAGATCACATTGTTCCAGCACTTGAAGCCATCGGCGCGGATAATACCCGATGCAACTGCGGGCCGTTGAATTGCCCACACAGCGGCGTTGTCTTGCCCCAGAAGCACGATCTTTTCCCCTGGGGGTGTAAACTCACGCGCCCCGATTGTTTGGCGGCTGTAGTGACGATCTGCCAACCATCGAGCGTGAATGTTTGCGTGGTGAACGTGTGACCAGTACATAAATCCTCACTCTTGGCAGAATCCAAATTATCAGCGGCATCAAAACAGGAGCCTCTGTTTCTGAGATTGAGCCGCTGGATTGATCCAGAGACACTCAATACGAGACTTATGACTCATGTCGACAGCGTCTCGCTGTACACAGCCCCACCCCCTATACAGCTCGTCATACAAACTTGATGGGTAACCGCTGATGATGATCATGCTTGGGGATGCACGAGCAACACACGCCAACTCTCGATGCTGCTCATCAGTCATCTCAGATTCATAGCGGGCTTTTTGCCCGCGTGTCCCCGAAACATAGGGCGGATCGAGATAGATGAGCGCGTCCGGGTTACTGTAACGCTCGATTTGATCAACGGCTTGCGCGCAATCAATTTGCGCATCTTTGAGACGACCGGCAGCTTCATACAGATGCGATATGGTCAAAAATTCTTCAACAGGATTGGCATCCCCTCCGCCGCCAGACCGCTTTCCCCGTTTGCGCCTGAATGTGTCTCGCTTCCAACTGCTTGCCCAGGACATCTTGAGGCGGACATAGAAACGCCTTGCCCGTTCGACGCCATCGACAGAGAGACCATCAAAAACACTCTCGTACTCACATTCAGCATATGGAGTTAGCGCGATGGCGCGCACAAGTGCATCAGGATGATCTCTGAGTATTCTGAAGAAATGGACAATCTCGCCATTGTTATCGTTGACAATCTCAAGCCTTGAACGGGGCTTGGTAAAAAACACCGCACCGCTACCAAAGAAGGGTTCAAGGTACAAGTCGTGCAATGGAAAATGAGAGATAATCCAATTCGCTAAAACCCACTTTGCGCCGTAGTAGCGAAACGTTTGTCGAGCGCCGCGCTTACTCTCTTTAAGACATTCATGCATCAGCTTCAACTCTGCGTATTCTCGCATCAGTTTCAGATAATCTTCTGTTGGAATTTGTTCCATATTCACCTCAAATTTATAGGGGTTTGGCATCCCAAACCCCACGGATGTGCATAAACTCGCTTATGGACGGCCTACGAATTTAGGGCCCATCTGATCGTCGTCTTCATTCCAGTCATCGTCAGAAACATCAGCCGAGCACAGACCACAAGTGCAGCAAAGGAAGCATCTATCACCGTGAGTCTCGCATGTCCACATAGATGGATACATCATTTGGCACTTCGAGCAGAACGCCATTTCGTCAGTTGCAGGTGCTTGTGTGTCATTCATGATCTTTTCCCTTTAGCCTTCTAGAATGCCCCTTATCAGCGGCGTCTTTAAAACAGCGCCGCTTGTTTCATCGGCAACGAATACTCGTGATAGTTGGGCGTCGTGCGGAAGCGATTCAGCCAATCCCGTGTGAGCGCTGTATGCCGCGCCCGTTCCGCCCCCACATTGACCGTTGGCTTGATATAGGTGTTATCCCGCCACTCGCCATAGCCCCATTGCCCAAACACAGGATGAGTCGTCGGGCCTACACTATCAGTCGAGACAGTGATCCCCCATTGGTCGCACTCCCAAAGAAGAACGCCTAACGCTTTGGGATAGATCACACCCCAGATGTGAATGTGTTTGATCCCCTCTTGCCCCAGGAACGGGATAACAAGCCGCACTGTCTCGCGAAAGACGGGCATCATCACCGCTGGCATCTTGCCGATGATGCACCATCCCCCAAAGCCAAAGTAATCACCATCTCGCATGAATGGCATAAGGCGTTCGGCACAACGCAGATACTGCGGAGCATCCACACCTTGAGCGCTGATAATCAGAGGCAAACCAGCGCGGTTTTCATGCAGAAATTGCGCAGCTGCGACGGTGGTATCAACAGCGCCCTCAGCATCTTGCACCGACCAGCGGCGTTTAAAGCGATTGCCTGCAATCCACACCTCATCAATCAGCAGGTCATAAGTGGCCCGGTGCGTGATCTGGCTCTCGTAGTTGAAAAAGACCGGACGGCCTTTTTTGTCCAGCCCTTTTGCATGATTGTCTTGCCGTTTCAATGCCAGTGGAAAGGTCAAGCGATCCGCCCAACTATCCGAGAACGCCCCGCTATCCTGAATGATCTTGACATCACTCCCGAAACCCCCGACACGATTTCTATCTGTCTTTTTGCGCCCATAGACAGGCGCAATGCAGGCGTATGGCCCTGGTGTGACGGGATAACGATTCCACGTCGTCTCACCTCCTAAGCCTGTGTAAAGGCGAATGCTCATCAGAAAATCCTCATGCTTTTTAGAATGCCATTTATCGCTGGACTGCTTCAATGATCAACGGAGCCACATCCCCAAAACGATCCAGGCACTTCTTACAGCGCTTGGAGCCCGCAACCGGGATAGGTGATCTCACGCCGCACATATCGCATTTAGGCCGCTTTGCCTGCATCGCCATGTGGTAGTCATAATCAGGATCACTGGACGCGCCGTTCACGTCTGGGTCGAATGAGTAGCCATCGTCCCCTGGGTACATACCAAACTCAGCATCAATGACAGTGATTGGATAGGCGTCATCGTCAGAGAGGATGTAGAAAAATCTCTCGCAAGGTTCGCAGCTTGACCAGGAGATCAAGCCTATCCAGCGATCAGGCCAGCTATAGCAAGGGTCACATGTCAATGTATTCCCACACACGGGGCAAAGCATCCCTTTGACTTTCACGATCGCACCGCCTTTTTCAAGACACCTTGACCATCCATCACCGTTTGCAGCGGACTGATAAACAAATCCCCTGCATGGTCAGCAAACACCTGAATGCGGTCATGCCATTGACGACAGGCACACTCGAATTGCAACTCAATCGTGTCGTGGGCTTTTTCCTGATAGGCCCACAAAAAGCCGCTGCCGTTCGGTGATGGATCATCAACGTGGAAGAAGTGAATATCAGACGGATACACCAGGCGGCCACACACGGGGCACGGTTGGGTATCAACCATGTATTGCTTGATCATAGTTCCACCGTCCATAGTCCCTGCTGGCCGCGCATCGGGATCGGCTCGGCCAACGCCTTCACATTCTCCATACGCCACGCATACCGCCCGTGTCCAAAGTCGCCAAACTGCTGAACGCGGCCTGTGAGCTTCGGATACAACAGCGCCGTGTCATAGATCGCGGTCAATTCTGCTGTGGCGACAATCGCGCCATAGGGAAGCTGCTGAAAATTCCACGTTGTCAGCCCTTCCCGATCCATCCACTCTTTGAAGGCGTCATAGATGGCGCGGGTGAATTCGCGGGCGTGCTGCCAGTCGGTCTTTTTGGCGTGCTGGATCGATTGCCAGATGTGTTTGATTTCATCCTGAGACTTGCCCGCATGGATCGCAATCGGGCCGCGATACTTCGTTGTCCATGTCCGCGTTTCGTAGTGCTTCTCACCCATCGCAATCAGTGATGCGTGCGGCTGCCACAGGCTGATCGCTTTGCAGGTCGTCATGATTGCGTCTTCCATGCGGCGTGCAAACGCCCCTGACCCTGACGACACCCACACGGACGTGCGTAAACGCATTTGCCAACTTGATCCATGCGCTCGACATGTGCTCCACAGTGAGGGCATTCCTGAGAGCGACGTGTCCAGAGGGCTTCTAAGTGCTCAAGCTTCTCATTGAGCGCTTTGTCATCCGCCTCAATCTCTTCTTTTGTGTAGCCTTCATACTTTGCACAGAGATGCTCTGCCCCAGCGGTAAAGCATGGAAAGCGATGAGGAACAACACTTGTATCCCGCAATCCCTGCATCTCGATACCCTGCGTGCAGTGGGTGTTGTCGCCCATCCCACCACTTGGATAATGTCTGCACCAGCTCATGGGTTACTCCTTTTTCGTCTGATAGTCGAACGATTGTTAGAAAATCTCTTATCGGAAGCGTCGCGATTTATGCAGTCATTGCCTCTAAGACACGTTCGCCAATCCAGCGTGCAACCTCAGCACAGACGGCGTTCCCTGTTTGCTGGACCTGCTCACGGTTGTTGCCCAGGATGATGTAAGAGTCTGGAAAGCTCATGCCGAGCTTGAGTTCGCGCGGCGTGAGCATACGGAATCGAGAGGCCATCAGCATCTCCTCAACGTCTTTATCCGAGAGATTGACGGACACGAGCGCATGACGATGCTTGCCTGTGACAGTGCGCATGGGCTCAAAGACGGAGGCCGATTGTTCGTGCTTGTAGTAGCTGGTTAGAAACGAAATTAGCCCGTGATGAGGTGTGCCCAGGATCGTCGGGATAGGATCATCGGTAGAGCTGGCACTGGGCCCAGATGAGTAGAAGCCTGTCAGGAATGGCGGCACGATCAGAGGTGAGTTATGCCCTCCTGCGATGGTATACAGCGGATCATCAACTGAGCGTGGCTCCGTCGCATTGTTCATGTAGCTGAGGAGCATCGGCGGCACAACAATGCCATGACGCGGCTCTGTCGGGATCACAGGCAGCGGCGCATCGAGATCGCTCTGAGCATCCTTGCGGCCATAGTACGACAGGAGGAACGGCGGAATTGTCAGGCCGTGTGACTGCCGCTGAGTCTGTGTGGGCAACGGCGCATCAGCGTCCGTCGTGCGATCTGAATGGCTATGCGTGAATGTGGTATCGACGACAAAGGGCAATACCAGCGAAGGCCGCGCACGAGGCATGACTGTATCGAAGGGGCGATCCTCAACAGCCCGTACACGGTCATCGCTGTGATTGGTGGACACGGTAAAGGGCCGCGCAAACTTCCGAAGGCCGGTCTTAATCCGCTCCATCGTCTTAGGCTTCAAGGCCTTCTTGCGATCCCCGATGACAGTGCCCAGGTTGTTCCAATCGATCACAGACGCGGCAGGAGGTGCCACAGGATCAACGTCACTGGCACATGTTGGGCAGCGATAGGTGTACTGCCGTCCTTTGCCATAACGTCCCCAGTTCGGGCTCTTTTTGAAGACCTGCACTGCCGCGATCTGGCATTCGCATTTAAAGCACCATGCCGCAGGTTTGAAGTCCAGATTGGGCGCACGATTGCCGCGTTTCCAGAAGACTGCATAATAGCGGTCCCTGGACTGAGGGACTGAAAAAAACATGCTGTTGAGATAGAGGACTTTGCCCTCATATCCCAGGTTCATCATGGCCGTCCACCACGAGTCGTAGTGCTGCCATTTTCTGATGTCTACGACGTTCTCCACGATGATATATTCATAGCGATGGTGCGCTGTGAATTCGACCACTTCGCGCATCGTGGCGCGGCTCCGCTCCTCTGCCGGGTCGATCTTGTGCTCTCCCCAGAGATCGAGCTGCCCCAGGTTCGTGCGCTTTTTGCCTTTTGCCACACTATGATTAGTGCATTCCGGACTCATCCAGAGGACATCGGTACGCGGATAGCGAGAGGCGAGTGTGGACTGGATGTCATCCAGGTAGTGATCTGTGTTCGGATGATTTGTGTTGTGGGTCTCAATCGCAAGATCCCAATGATTAACGGCAATCTTGACCTCGAAGCCTGCCAGAACCATCCCCAGACTTGAGCCGCCCGCGCCGCAAAAGAAATCTGAAATCGTAGGCATTAATACCCTCCTTTTGTAAGCATGTTGATAGGCGCGGCAGGCCAAGTCCGTCCGCTGAGAAGCGCGGCGACTGTCGAATCAGACACCTCAAAGCGGCAGGCCAACTCGTGCTGCGTGATATATTTGTCCGTCAGCCACAGGCCGCGAATCTCGTCCACCTGCGCCTGCGTCAGCGTGTGACGATTGGAGCCCTCGCCAGACAGCGCGATCCATGAGAGATTGTCGAGGCGGCAGTTGTGTGCGTTGCCGTCCTCAAATTTGACGCGGAACTGCCGCGCGTCCAGGCCAGCCGGCAGCGGCTGAAACGCCGTCAGGACGAGACGATGAACGAGAAAGCCCTTGCCGCGTTCACCGGGTCGAATCAGCGTTACAGCCAGGCCGCCCTCAAAGGCGCGCGGCTTCATCAATCGCTCCTTGTCCCAGTGAAAGGACAGGACGCGGCCCATGTCGCTGATCTGATACAGGCCATAGCCTGGGATTGATTTCCAGTGTTCGGCGCTCACAGACACCCCTCCGGCAGGAAGTATTTGTGATACTTCTCATCGAGGCCGATGCCTGTCAGGATCGCGGCGGTATAGGCCGTCGCTGCCGCCTGTGTCCGCGCAAACTGATCATTGGCAAGAGCCTCCTCAAACGTCGAGGAGGCGTCCTGTTCAGCGTACAGAGCCCGTTCCAGGGCGTTGAGGTCATCGTGCATAAGCACCTACTCCTCACTCTTAGCATTTGCCAAAGCGTTTTTGGCTGTTTCCATCGCCATGAATGAATGCGTTCTGACGCTCATATGGGACGGCGAATCGACTATGGTATTCAGCGCGGCCATCGCCCGATCCGCGCGGCCCTTCTCCGATTCCAATTGAGATTGAAGGCCCATAATCCGGCCTTCCAGACGCGCCGCGTCAATCCGGGCCTGAGACGCGGCCTTGGCAATCTGTTCGCTCACGCGTGCCAAGGAGACCATGCCCGCATCGAAGCCGCCCATTTCAGCGGCCTTGAGAATGCGCTTGCCCTGCTCAACGGTCAGAAGAGACTCCATCGCGGAGACCATGAGATGGACTTTGATGTAATCCATCGTGTGCGTGCCGTATTCGCTCATGGTCTAGCCCTCAGCCTTGCGGACAACGAGGGCTTTCCAGTCGTCCTCGTAGGCCACGCTCACGCGATGATCCAGGCTGTTGTAAATGGCATAGGCATCCGCCACGCCAATCGGTGCGCTGCCGTCCCAATATCCCAGGCGGCGCAGATCACGGCAGATCACCAACGCCCGATGAAACGCGCCCGTGTCCCCTCTTCCATCTGTGGTGAGGAAGATCGACTGTGCTGTGATGGACACGAGGGGACTGCCGCCCGGCGTGTCCAGATCGATGATGCGCGGCGCGGCGTCCAGCGCAGCCAGTTCAGCGGCCACATTGTCGGCCACGTCCTGCTGGATCTGAGCGAGGGCGGCAATCTCAGCCGCAAGCATTTGCTGAATGGATTTTTCGTCAGGGTGTTCAGTGGTCATGAGAGCATCTCCAAATATTTAAAGGGACGAGAGAGGCGGCAGGATTGCCGCCATGCGGGTTACGACTTGATTTTCACGGTCTCAAATTCGTCTTTGATTCGGGAGTTGAAAAACGAGCCTACGGAGCGCGCATTCAGCAGATCGTCGTAGACGTACTGCGATACCTTCAGATAGCGATACACGCTGCCTGTCTTAAACTCGATTTCCAGCGTGCCATCCGTCGCACGATAGCCAATGGCGGCGATGTTGCTGGAGTCAACAGGCGCGCGGCGAATCGGCTCAAGAATGGCCGCAGCAGGTGCAACAGCGGCCACGGACTCCTTCGCCTTAATCGAGATCGTGATCTCAAATTCAGTGCCGTTGGTATTGACGTTAAATGTGAAGGTGTTGGTCATGAGAGAAGTCCTTCCGAGGGTGGTAGGTCCACCCTCTCTACATTACAAAAATTCGATGTGCCAGGGCGTCAGCGGCGGCGAAGCGCAGCCTTGAAATAATCCTCATAGCGAGACTGCGTGGCGGCCTCAGTCGTGCGGTGCGCCTGACGTGCGGGTGTCAGCCACTCCTGAAAGGCCGCCACGGAACGCGGATCGTCCAGATTGCAGACGTTAATCGCCTGGGCACCGCGTCCGCCTTTGACCTCGTCGAAAGACACGCGATCGCCGCGTTTCGGTGCGGACGGCAGCTCTCCGAGTTGGCGACTGTGATAGAAGAACAGGTCAGGGAGATTCGGGCGGCTGATGTATCCGATACCGCGCACGGGATCGCTGAAACGGACAATGCCGGTCGGACGCGTGTCCGGGATCGCCGCAGGTGTCTGGACGGGCGTCGCCTTCGCAGCCGCCGCATAGGTGGCAAAGCGGCGCTCGTAGGTCAGTGTCAGGGCAGGAAGGTCGGACAGGTCCGCGAAAATTGTTTCGTCAATGGCTGTAAGGCAGGCGGTGAACAGTTTGCGATTGCGCATGAGAGGTCTCCAGGAGGGCGACGCGTGCCGCCCTCTCAATATAGGGAAATTACGCGGCGGAAGACGACAGATCGGAATTGGCGGCGAGGACAAGCGTGGTGTCTTTCAACGGCCACCAATCCCAGGAGTAGAAGGCGGCACCGCTGGCGCTCGGGACAGGTGTCCACACCTTCACGCGCTTGATGCCAGCCAATTCTTCAGCCACGAACGGAGAAACTTCAACAGCGACAGCAACGCCCTGGGCTTGCGTCTGGGTATTGAGGACAAGAAGTGTGTTATCGGGAGACATGTATGGTATCCTTGCAATAGGTGAAGTGAACATTTTTTGTTCCGCGGACACCCTCCCTGCCAGGAGGGTGTTTTGCGTTTACTGCTGATTTACGCGGCCTTCCAGTAGCCGTCTTCGTACACGTCTTTGAAGCCGCACGCTTCCACGCGGCTCATAATCTGTTCATAGCCTTCCTCACTCAGCCACTCAGCATCCTCACACCAGCCCACACCGTAAGCGCCCAACTCAGCCCGCTGTGCCTTGGTGAAATGATGATGCGCAAAGGTCACGAGCAACTCAGACTCCGGCATGAACTTGGCGGTGATGGCGCAAAAGCCATAGCCTTCGGGAATGTTCCACTTCACACTGTCCACGCGCTTGCCAATGAAATAAGCGATCTGCTTGGCGGTCATCGTCTTCTTCGTGGGCAGTGTGTAGAACATTGTGAACCTCGTTTTCGATCTCATTTGATGTAACTATCATACCATGACTATGCATCTTGTCAACGACAACTATTCATATATACGTCTAGGGATTTACAGACCTATAAATTGTGTATAATGAGGTCACGATTTGCTTTAAAGGAGTGGTGAAAATGATCATCAATCATGTCCCTCGCTTGCTGGCTGAGAAGTTCGGCGGCAAAGAAAACATTAATCTGACTCAAATCCAGATGGACACAGGCATTGCATATTCATCCGTAAGCGCGTGGGCAAAAGGGAGAGTTGATCGTTTCGATCTCAACATCATGGAAAAGTGGTGCGACTATTTGAATGTTGATCCAGGGCAGCTCTTCACCCGCGAGAAGCCGCAGTCGTCCAAAGAATAGGGTGTTTGGTGCGGCACTCGATACCACGAGCATCCCACCAAACACCATCGTCAGGCATAAAAAAATCAATAGCGTGTTTTCTTGGTCCTTCGTTTGAGACCTACAATTTCCTTGTCTCGTATCGCAATCCGCATGTCTCCGAAAAAGCGCTGCAACCATTGATTAATGGTTGGATCTGGCAGATTCCAGAAGGCCTCAAGCCCAATCGACTTGATGTAGTCAATCGTTTTTTCCTGATTGACCTGAAGGCGCTGTTGTACGGCTTGCTGTGACTGGACCTCGCGCCGCTGCCTCTCAAGATCTTCTAAGCGCTGATTCAATCCCTTCAATGTCTCTCGATACCACTGTTGTAAACTCGGCTCCTCGGCTTGCAACTGCTCCTCGATGGCGCGGCGGATCTGGCTCTTTGTCCGCGTAATGGATTGCCCCAGGGTCTCAAGCTCTGAAAGAACAATCACCTCATCACCCGCAGGAACGGTCCCGGCAGCGGCAAGGTAGCGTCTCAACTGTTTGTCGATAAAGTCCTGGATGAGCGTCCGTCCCGCATGGCCTTTGTTCGAGCAGCGCTGATCCTCTGGCATTTGTAATCCGGCGTGGCCGCAGAGATACCCATAACGGACCCGGCCTTTCTGTCGTGTTTTTGTCACCACGCTCATCAGATAGCCGC